>Ga0182030_10002231_pt1 | contig 41004 bp, 35 predicted proteins | sample 812S3MmetaG_FD_121299 | JGI IMG/M metagenome (GOLD analysis project Ga0182030, IMG submission 121299) | Permafrost microbial communities from Stordalen Mire, Sweden - 812S3M metaG (Illumina Assembly) | ecosystem: Environmental > Terrestrial > Soil > Wetlands > Permafrost | place: Sweden...
CTTCGTCTTCATCCTGCTCAGCACGCTCGGCAGCTATCGCGCCTATGAGTTCACAGATTCCACAACCTTCTGCGGCGAACTCTGCCACACCGTCATGCATCCCGAGCACGTTGCGCACGATCATTCCGCGCACGCTCGCGTGAGTTGCGTGGAGTGCCACGTAGGCTCCGGCGCAAGCTGGTACGTGAAGTCGAAAATGTCCGGTGCGCGTCAGGTCGTAAAGACTCTTCTCGGAACCTATCCGCACCCCATCGAAACTCCGGTACAGGACCTGCGTCCTGCCTCGCAGACTTGCGAGCAGTGCCACTGGCCTCGCCAGTTCTGGGGAGCGCAACTCAAGGTCTTCAACCACTTTGGCTCCGATGAAGCCAACACTCCGCGCCAGGTCCGTCTGCTGATTAAAACCGGCGGCGGCGACCCCGCCTCCGGCCAGACCGCCGGAATTCACTGGCACATGAACATCGCCAACAAAATCGAGTACAAGAGCGACCCCAAGCGCCAGACCATGTCATGGGTTCGGATGACGGATCGCGCCGGCAATGTCACCGAGTACAACGCCGCCGGAGCCGATCCCGCCGTGGTGGCCAAGATGGACCAGCGCCGCATGGATTGCATCGACTGCCACAACCGTCCGACGCACGTTTACACTCCGCCGGACCGTGCCGTGGACCAGGCAATGGCCGCCGGACTCATCAATCCCACGCTGCCATTCGCCAAGCAGCAGAGCGTCGCCATCCTCACTGCCGAATACAAGACCGACGCGCAGGCGCAGGATGCCATCGCCAAGGCCATCCCGGCCTTCTACAAGGAGAAGTATCCGCAGCTATCTGACTCCCGCGCTGGCGACATACAGAAAATGACCGCCGAGCTCCAACGCATCTTCCGCGAGAACATCTTCCCGGAGATGAAGGTGGATTGGCGCACCCATCCTGACAACGTCGGCCACTATTACTTCAGCGGCTGCTTCCGCTGCCATGATGGCAACCACACCAGCAAGGATGGCAAGGTCATCTCCAAGGACTGCAACTCCTGCCACACCGTGCTCGGCCAGGAAGACGGCGTGCTACCTGCCAACGTGGTCAATACCGCTATGGCCTTCAAACACCCCATCGACCTCGGCGACCTGACCGCAGTTAGCTGCATCGACTGCCATAACGGCGGAGTAGGGCCCTAGCGCCCGCAGCCGGAGGGCCGTCCGTTGGCCCGTACCCGACTGAACGAAGACAACAACGGCCCCGGTGCGAAACCGCCGGGGCCGTTGTATGTGCGTGAAGAACCTAAAGCATTTTCGATCCCGCCTTCGCCATCTCACGATCAGTCGCTTCCTTTGCGCGGAACTTCGCAATGCGCTGGATTAGCAGCGCTGGGACGGGTTCAGAGAGAGGGAAACGGATCGTACCCTTGTGAACCTGGTACGATGCAAGCTCGTCCTTGAACTCTTCGATCAGAGAACTACTGGCTGGGTACAGGGAGTAGTGCTGCTTCCAGCCGGCGAAATAGAGCACCGCGTTGCCATGAATTTTGTACGTGGGAATTTTGTACGAGATCGATTCATCAGCTCCCGGCAGCGCGTTCTGGATGCTGCTCCGCACGAGCCTGAGTATGGGCCGCACATCTTCAGGTTGCGATGCGATGTACTCGTCCACGGATTGGAAGATAAGCTTGGTCATCGTGATTCACTCTTCTCACCGGCTTCCATGCTGCCATCGGTAGATGCACAAATCAAGCGGGGGAGCAATCCATTGCATTCTGGTGTATTCTCTATGTGACACACATCACAACAGTCCTGTGATAAGAATCATGGCCTACCGTCTATCCCGCACAGTATCTTAAAGTTGCGGCCACGGTATTCGGCCATCGTTCAGGAGATATCATGAGTGCAAGTCCTAGTAGTGGCGCTGGCCAGCATCTGCCGCGCCTTGTTTTTTGGGAAGTCACCAAGGGTTGTAACCTCCGTTGCGTGCATTGTCGTGCCACCGCCACCGAGCTAGCGTCCCCCTCTGATCTGCCCACCGCGCAAGCGCTGGAGATCATTGACCAGATTGCCGCCTTCGCCAATCCCATCCTCGTGCTCTCCGGCGGCGAGCCGCTCTACCGTCCGGACATCTTCCAGCTCGCCAAGTACGCCACTGACAAGGGCCTGCGCGTGGCCCTGGCCACCAACGGCACGCTGGTTACCAAGGAAGTCGCGCAGAAGATTGTGGACTCCGGCGTCAAGCGCGTTTCGATTTCGCTGGACGGCTCCAACGCCGAAACCCACGATAGCTTCCGCGGCATTCCCGGAGCCTTCGACGCGGCCATTTACGGCTTCAAGAATCTGAAAGAGCTTGGCATGCCGGTGCAGATCAACATGACCATCGCCAAGCACAACGCCGTCGAACTGCCTGCCGTGCTTGACATGGTGCGCGGACTCGGCGCGGACGCTCTGCATACCTTCCTGCTCGTTCCCGTGGGCTGCGGCGTGGATATCGCCGAAACGGAAATGGTCGATCCCCAGGAGTACGAGCGAATCCTGAACTGGTTCTACGATCAGGCCGCCATCGGGGACATCGAACTCAAGGCCACCTGCGCGCCGCATTACTTCCGCGTTGTGCGCCAGCGCCGCGCCGCCGAGCGCAAAGAGGAACGTCTCGGAGCGGCTCCAGCAGCCGTTGAGGCCGCACCGGCCCCCGCCATTGGAGCCACTGAGATGACGATGCCCGGCTCCACCGGCATGGCCTTCAAGACCGATTACGAGAAGTTCGGCAGGAGCGGAATCCGCCATGACGGAATGCCGCACCCGCACGGACATCCTGGCGGCGATCCCAACGCCATGAACGCCATGACCAAGGGCTGCCTTGCCGGAACCGGCGTCTGCTTCATCTCGTTCGACGGTGAGGTTTTCCCCTGCGGCTATCTCCCCGCCATCGCCGGCGACTTGAAGAAAACGCCGTTTGCAGAGATATGGAACGACTCCAAGGTCTTTTCCGACCTGCGCGACACCGACAAGCTGGAAGGCAAGTGCGGATGCTGCGAGTTCCGCAACGTCTGCATGGGCTGCCGCGCCCGCGCCTACGCCGTGGACGGAAACTACATGTCCTCCGAACCTTTCTGCGTCTATCAGCCGAAGGCGATGACCACCAAGGAATAGCCTGTTACACATTCCACAAAGCAAACGGCGCGGAGTTCATCCGCGCCGTTTCGGTTTTTGCGCTCGAGGAAAACAAATTACGGAGCCGTCACATCTCCGCCGCTCGGCTTCACGCCGAAATCCACCCACTCCACCAATCCAGTGAAGGCACCCACCACTTCGGAGGCCTCGAATTCGCAGTGCCCGAAGCGATCCACATACTGCTGAACCAGCAGCCCCTCGCGATGCCGCCGCGTTGCCAGCTTCAAGTACACCGCCTCATGCCAGTAGGGAACCAAGGGGTCGCGCGTGGTGTGCAGCGAAACCGTCGGAATCCGCACATCCCCGGTCGTCTGGTAGTAGCGCAGCAGGTAGTCAAGTCCCTCCCACGTGCCCTTCACGCGTTCGACTCCGGCATTCAGCGCCTTGTCGTTCAGCGATCCGCTATACCAGACGAAAGTGTTGTCATAGGGGCTAGCCAATTTCGTGCGCGCCAGCAGGTCATTCACGTAGCGAACGTCAAAGCCCAGCACCTCAACCAGTCCGGTGAGCACCTCGGTTGGCGACGCTGCCTCCAGTCCCAGGGAATCGGCTAGTTGCACGGTCGGCAGCGTAGGACTGATCGTCGGGTCCAGTCCTTCGACCAATACTGCGGCCACGTCATAGCCAACGTTGCCGGGCGTTGTCGGATCGTAAGGCAGCAGCGGAGTATGCAGCAGCGTGCCCGGAATCACGCCGGGAAAAAAGTAATCGAACAGCACGCGACCGTTGCCAACGTACTCCACTTCCAGCGGACTGCCACCAAGCAAGCCGCACATTGGCAGCGCGCCGTCATAATCGTGTGGATGCGTTTCTGCCAGATCGATCACCACTCCGCCGCCCAGCGATACGCCGGTCAGGAAGGTCTTCGCGGGCTTGCCCACCAGTTTGGCGAACAGGCCGCGCAACTCGTCCGTGTCGCGCACGCCTTCTTTGATCGCATAGCCGTTTGCTGCATAGCTGGAGTAGCCAACGGCGAAGCCCTGTGCCACCAGCGCATCGCGAAACTCGGTGAAGCCGCTGTCTGAGGGCAAGGCAATAGGTAGCGCAGGGTCCACAATGCCGTGCGCATAAAGCACCAATTGATGATTCCAGGTTACGGGAGCTGCCGGCACTACGAACTGGTAAAGGGAGCCATCGCTGGCTGTGCCGCTGAAGGTTTGTTGCGCGCCTGCCGTGGAAAATGCCACCAGCAGAGAGCACAACAGAAGGATGGTTTTGCGAATCGCTGCGGATCGAATCACTGGAGCCTCCGTGGGCGCGCCGATAGCTACTCTGTGGCCAGAGCTCGACACGCTCACAGATCAGAAGTGAAACTCGCCCCTTTTGGATGGCTGAACGGGCAAGAAACTTTGCCGCCTGTCCCAAGACAAAAAAACGCATCCCCGAAGGGACGCGCTTTTCAGATCAGCTCAATTACGGTTGCGGCCTCTCAAACACCGCCGCATCCACCACGGGATTGATCTCCATCGCATTCAGCGTCAAGGTGCTGTCTCCGCTCTCATCGCCGCTGTGCATCTGGTACTTCGTCGGAAACCGCAGCCCGTCAAAGCTCTTCCAGTCGGAGTACTTCATGATCAGCTTGGAAGGGCCAAATTGCCCGAGCTCGGTGTACTGCTCCTGCAGCAGCTCTCCCTCGGGACCGAGCCACCAGCGCGTGACCGCTCCATCGGCGTTCACCTCCACCACGGTTGCCTCCACCTCGCCCACCTTTTCCTTGCCGGTCGCGATGAACGTATACTTCGGGTCTGCGGCGTGTTGCAGCACGTTGAGAAAATCATGTTTCATTCCGGCCAGTTGCGACTTGTGCATCGGCGGAGGCAGATCGCGCACCTGCGTTCCCATCTTCAGGAAGGCGCTTGCAGGTGTCAGCACCTGGATCACCTCTCCCTGCGGAGTTTTGATCGTCTGCACCTGCCGGTCCGGGTAAACAACGCTCAACTCGATTTGCATCTCCGCACCCTCCTGCTCCAGGGTCAGGCTTTGATGCAAGGTCTTCACGGCGTTTACCTTCGCTTCACCACCCAGCACCTTGGTCAGCTTTTCTGCCGCTGCTTTGCCCTCTGGGTTGCTTGTGACGTTGCTCGTGACCTCGCTTGTGACGTTCCTTCCTGAGTTGCCTTCAGCCTTGCCAGCAGGAACGCCTGCAACGCTACTCCCCGCTGGAGCCTTCGCATCGGCGCTGCCTCCGCCGGGTGTCTTGGCCTCGGGTGAGGGAATCGTAATGTCAATCGGCGTCACCGGACCAAGCGCAGCCAATTGTTTTTCAAATTCGCTGGCATTGCCCACCACCAGAACTTTCATCTCTTCCTTGTGAACGTACTTGTTTGCCACCCGCAACACGTCGTCTGGCGTGACTTTCTCCACTCCCGCGCGATACTGTTCGAGGAAGTCCTTGGGATAGCCGAAAAATTCATACGTTACCTGCTCGTGCAGAACCTTTGCAGGAGTATCAAAGTTAAAGATGAAAGAGTTCAGGATTGCATCCTTCGCGCGCTTCATCTCCAACTCGCTCGGCGCTTCCTTTTTCAGCAGGTCAACCTGATCCCACAAACCCTGGATCGCCTCGGTTGTAGTCTCCGTCTTGGTTCCAATCTGCAACACCGTAAGCCCCGGATGATCCCAACCGCTGCCCACCGAGCCGCTCACCGAATACGCCAGTCCGGCCTTGGTGCGAAGATTGCTGAAGAGCCGAGACGAAAATCCTCCGCCAAAAATCTCATTCATCACCTGTAATGCGTAGTAGTCAGGATTGCGGCGCTCGATTCCCAGCGAAATCATACGGACTTCGCTCTGGTTCACATCGCTCTTATCCACCAGGTAGATGCCGGGCTTTGCCGGATCAATCTGCACCTTGGGCTCGGTCACCTTCTCGCCCTTCGGCCATTCGCTAAAGACTTTTCGCAGGGTCGCTTCCATCTGCTTTGAGTCGAAGTCGCCCACTACGCCGAGGATGATGTTGTTTGGAGTCGTGTGCTGTTTGTGCCATCGCAGAAGGTCTTCGCGCGTTACCGCGGCAACCGTTGCATACTCCGGAACCAGCGCATACGCACTGTTCTTGCCGTAACCAAGTATCTCTTCCTGCATGGAGGCGATGTCGTCGGTCTCATCGTTACGCCGTGAGATGCCGCTGTTCATCTGCTTTTTTGCCAGCGCCAGCTTGTCTTCACGGAAGGCCGGCTGCCGCAGCAACTCCACAAAAATTCCCAGCACATCGTTGAAGTCGCCCTTCAGGCAGTTGAAGTTGATCGTAGTATCCGCGTCGCCTGCGCCGGTCTCCACCTTGGCCGCGCGCGCTTCCAGGTAGTCGTCCAACTGATCGCCGGTAAGTTTTTCGGTCCCTCCGGTACGCCAGGTTGCGGCGTATAACTCCACCAGTCCGGTCTTGTTTGCAGGATCGGAATCCGCACCGCCGCGAATCATCGCCGAGCCGGAGATCAACGGCAGCTCGTGATTCTCCGTCAGGTACACGGTCATTCCATTGCCAAGCACCACGCGCTTTGGCTGCTGCGGCTTAAAGGGCGGCAGCGCAGGAATTGCGATCTGCCTCCATCCGATGGGTATGCCGGGGCTGGTCGCCGGAGCCTCTTTCGCCGCGGTCTCCTGCTTCGTAGCGTCATTCTTCGTCGCTTCCTGCGCATGCAGCGGGGCCAGCAACAGTGCGGCGCACATCGCCGTCATCAGAAATCTAGTCTTCATCGCTGTGCCTCCTTTGACGCGCCCTGGGTCTCCATAACTCCAACCGTGCGGTTGGAATCGATGAAGATTTCATTTGCCACGCGCTTCACGTCCTCGTTGGTCACTGCGTCAATCTTGTCAATGCGGCGGAACAATTCGCGCCAGTCCCCGTACTTCAACTGATTCTGAGCCAGGTTAATCGCCAGTCCCTGGTTATTCGCCAGGCTGCGCAGCAGCGCTGCCTTGGAACGCGTCTTCACCATCTTCAACTCGTCCGCACTCACTCCCTCGGTCTTCAGCTTGTCGATCGCTTCGTGGATTGCATCGGCCATTTCCCCAGCTTTGCGTCCTTGCGACGGCACCGCGTAAAACGCATACAGGTTGCGATACTTGTCTCCGGGGAAGCCGCTGAAGCCCGCCGCCGCCACGGCAACTTTCTTGTCCCTAACCAGTGAGCGATACAGCCGTGACGTGCGGCCCTCGCTCATCACGCTGCTGATCACCGAATAAACCACGTCGTCTTTATCCAGATAGTTCGGCTTCTGGTAGCCCTCAATGTAGAACGGCTGCGAAGGGTCGTGCAGCACCACCCTTCGCTCGGAGTTCTGTTTCGTCTGCGCCGTGATGTATTCCTCAGGTTTCGGACCGGAAGGAATGCGGCCAAAGTATTTCTCAATCACAGCGAAAGTTTTGTCCGCGTCAAGATCGCCAACCACGGCCACCACCATGTTGCTGGGAACGTAGTAGGTCTTGAAGAAATCCGACGCGTCGGTGGCCGAGAAATGCCGCAGGTCGCTCGAGTAGCCAATGCTGGGACGGTGATACGGGCTGCCGTCAAAGGCCTCTGACAGGAACTGTTCCACCAGTCTTCCCGTCGGTGAAGAGTCCGTGCGCATGCGGCGCTCTTCCATCACAACGTCGCGCTCTTTGTAGAACTCGCGCATGACCGGATGCAGAAATCGATCCGACTCCAGGTAAGCCCAAAGCTCAAGCCGGTTGGCGGGCAGTGAGTAGAAGTACTGCGTGCTGTCTTCACCCGTTGACGCGTTTAACCCCACCCCGCCGTTGCGCTCGATAATCTCGCCGAACTCGTTCTTGATTACGTACTGGTCGGCCTCTTTGCGAGCTTCTTCCCACGCGGTTTTCAGCTCCGCAATCTTCTTCTCGTCGCGATTGACCCGGTGGTTATTTTCGCGGTCGTAATTCGCGTATGCCACCTCCACCTTTGCCAGGGCCTCTGTTTCCGAGGTAATGTTGGTGGTGCCGATGTTCATTGTGCCCTTGAACGCCATGTGTTCCATCATGTGCGCCAGCCCGGTCTTACCCGTAGGATCCTGCGCATCGCCGGCATCCACCACGGTGAAGAATGAGAACACGGGCGCTTGTGGCCGTTGTAACAACAGAACCGTAAGTCCATTCGGTAATTTCTTAATGTGAACTCGCTTTTCAAACGATGCTAAGTCCTGCGCCAAAGCTGCTGTCTGCAACGCACACAGCACCAGCAGCACTGGTAGGTAGGCTTTCAGCCGTCTCATCGTGCCTCCGCGGAAACCATGACGGCTTCCGAACTCAAAAGTCTACAGCCGCGTAACAGGCGCTGTCGAACGGCAGCGCCGCGATTGGTGCCATCCTCACACGTCGAAGAGCTTGTAGGGCGTCGCAACTCCGTTTGACTGCAAAATCGCCAGTGCCACGTTATGCACGGGAACTCCCCCTGTGGTCTTGCCCTGCGGAGAGCCGTGGTGTGCGTGTCCGTGCAGAACCAGGTTTGCGCCGTGCCGGTCCACCACCTCGGCCAGCCGTGAATTTCCGAGGTACGGATAGATCTCCAGCGGTTCGCCCTTCACCGTCTCGCTGATGCAGGCGTAGTGCAGCACCACCACCGTGCGCTCCGTGCGCAGTTGTGACATGGCGCGCTCCAGTTTCATCGCTTCATCAATCGAGTACTGCACGAAAGCCTTCACCTCGGGCTCGCCAAATGCCGTCAGAATGCCGCGCCCGAAGCCGCCGGGAAACCCCTTGGTTCCCGCGAATCCAACGCCCTCGCGTTCGTAGCCGCTTCCGTCCAGAATCTTGATGCCTTCCGCGGCCATCATCTTCATTAACTCTTCCTGATGACCGCTCTCAAAGTCGTGATTGCCCAGCACCGCAACAATCGGAATGCGCAGCCGCACCAGCATGGTCAGCAGAGAATCCATCTCCGCCACTCGCCCGTAATTGGTCAGGTCTCCGGCAATCACCAGAACGTCGGCCTCATCGCGCACGCGCAGCATCTGCTCGCGAATCTTGTCGTAATTCTGCGGACTGTAATGCAGGTCCGCGACCGCCGCAATCTTCATCCGTCTTCCTCTTGCGTCGCAACTCTACGCGATTTTTCGTTCACTCCGTATCTTCTTGTTCAAATTCGCCATCCCCACTCTTTCACGTCAATGGAGAACATGTTCTCGTCAATCAGACTCCCCCGAAAAGGCGCGTCTGAATCAGGATGGTCAAGCTGATTCTCAAGGCGTGAGAGCAGGCTGCGCCACAGATCGCGCGGCACAAACTCCGAATGCGCGGGATAAACATATTGGTAGAGGACCAGCGCCCATAGCAGAACCATCCAGTGCTCGCCCGCAAGTTCTTCAATGCGTGTCCAGTCCAGTTTTCCTTGCGTTCCGTAGATGACGTGTACAATGTCGGCGCCGTCAAAACGCTCGCGGCGCGTCACAAAAAGTTTGGACGCAATCAGTTCCTCGGCGGCCAGAACCTTCACCCGCAGGCCGAGAATATCGGCCTCGGTAGCGCGCTCAATCCAATCCCGATGCACTGTGATCACGGCGTTGCTCATGCCGGTGATCAAGTCCACAAAATACTCCCCGCGCCGCGCTTTGCAAAGCCATACCGGATCGCAAATCTCCGTCTCAAAGCCTTCCGCTGCCAATGTTGCAAGCGCGCGCGGCACCTCTTCATGAGCTAGGAACAGATCCAGATCCTTGGTGTCACGCCAAATTCCGGTGTGCTGATGCAAAGCGAAAGCGCCGCTCACGGCAAACGGAATTCGATGTGCGTTGAAGATGCCAAGCACCTCCACAAACATGGCGTGCTGTTCCGGAGCAAATTCCGGATGCTCGGAACTGCTCACTGGCAACGCGCGTTCAGGGGCTTCAGCCATCGCCTCTTAGATGTTGAAGGACGCTCGAGCGTTGTGGCCGGTTCACGTTGGGGCAGCAACGTCGATTCAATATTGGTTCAATAAAGCGACGGCTCACCCACCGGACGCGTCTTCCAGCGCCGATGTACCCATAGCCATTGGTCGGGATTCAAGCGCACCGCCCGCTCGATGGCCGCGGTGTAATTCTGCGTGTTGGCCAGCGCATCAGCCTCGGCGTCTCCGGTGCAGACCGTTGGGATCGCGGCTTCAAAGCGAATTCGATACTTGCCCAGCGCCTCATCCCAGATGGTGAACGCCGGCACCACCGCCGCGCCCGTGCGCATTGCAACTCGCGCAATGCCTACGGCGGTGCAGGCCGGCACCCCGAAGTAGTTAACGAAGACTCCCTGGGGCGGAGTCATATTCGTATCCATCAGCGCGCCCACGGTTTCGCCGCGCTTCATCGCCGCAAGCAACCCGCGCGCATACTCGTCTTTGTTGTGTGTTTTGTTGCCATGCAGTTCGCGCAAGCGCCGCACCCAGCCGTCCAGCAGGGAATTATCCAGGTTGCGCACCACGATGTTCAGCCAGTGCCCATGCAGCGAATGCACGAATGAGCCGACCTCCCATCCGCCCAGATGCGCCGTCATGAACAGCACGCCCTTGCCCCGGTCCCGCGCCGCCAGGTAGTTCTCCAGCCCATCGTAGACAGCGATCCGATCAACATTTTCCAGCGTGTAATCGGGAAATTTCGGAATCTCCGCCAGCAGCCGACCCAGCGAGAGGTAAACCCCTTTCAGAATTCGTTCGCGCTCGGCAACAGACTTTTCCGGAAACGCCAGCTCAAGATTTCGCAGCCCCACCCGCCGCAGTCGCGGATGCACCCAATAGAAAAAGATGGCGATAGAGCGGCCAATGGCGCGCGCCACGGGGCGCGGCAGCCGTCGCAACGTCTGTGCGATAAGCCAGACCGGAAGGTACTCCAACCAATAACGCATGGGCAGAAGTTGACCGTATCAAATCGTAAGTTGCAAGGTCAAACCAATTGGACGGAAGCTGGTGGAATTGGCTTACACAAACACGCCCCTCACGCCGCTTCAGTATTGCCAGGAGAGATCCCCGGCTTTTGCGAGGCACAAAAATGCCCGCCCTGTTTTACGGGCGGGCCACAAAACTTGCCAATTACCTGCCAGCGTATTTCGTCAGCGTATCGTGCCAGGGCTCCGCTTCTTTCGGAGACGCAATATTGCCGAGCAGGATGGTCTTGAACGGAACCATGCGTCCGTAGAAGTCGCGCGTATCATCCTTGTTCTGGTTGATCACCGCGCCATTCAGTGAGATTCCCGCAAAAATTCCTCGCGTCCGCGAATACGTGAGCACCTGCGCCCGCATCTTCCAATCCGTGGAGGCGTCCGCGTGGCGGCCCACCGGACCGGCGGCAACGCTGGCGTCGGCACCCAGTTTGAACTTGCTCTGCAGCAGGTTTTCCATGCCGTTATCGTTCATGATGAGCATAACGATATCCGCGGCTTGTCCGCCGATCTGAAAGCCGAAGCTGCCGCCCTTCAGTGAGAAGAATGCCGGAGCGCTCCAACCTTTTTCCGTACGGCAACTGGCGACGCCTTTGCCATAGGCTCCGCCCACGCCGAACGCCGCCTTCAGCATGTTCGGGATCACGGCAATACACTTGGTGCCATGGATGATTTCCTCAGGCACTCCGCTGTCAGGCGCAGACATGATCTCCTTGATTACGGTCGCGCCGTTTTGCAGACGCTCAATGTCATCGGCGCGGTCGCCAGCCAGGGCGATCGTGGTTGAGGCGAGTACGACCAGCGAAATCAGAATTTTCTTCATGTGCTTTCCTTCCATCCTCATCAAGCTGCACTGCAAATATAACCCTTGGCGGCCTGCAATGTTGAAGCGCCCACAAGATTCACAATCCCGGAACTCTCGCCATGGCGCCCGCGGCCGGAGCGGCGTTCTTTGCCGCGTACCCGGCTGCGTAGCCATCCTGTGTTCGATCGCTCCAGCGCCGTACGTACCAAAAGCAAAAGGCTCCAGCTTTCACAGGGCCAGCCCGTGAAACCTGAAACCTTCACACTCAAGAAACTTTCTTCTTACCGATTGGCCACCAGCGAATGTGTAATCGCGTGTACTGAGAGCGCAATGCGGTTCTGCACTCCAACTTTGCGCATCAATTTCGCGACGTGGGCCTTCACCGTGCGCTCTTCGATTCCCAGCGCGGAGCCGATCTCTTTATTGGATCGTCCCGCCACCAGCAGTTCCAGCACTTCTTTTTCGCGGTCGGTAAACGTCACGCGGCCGGCAGGGAAGATCCTGCCCGGCGAAGTCGTGACCCGCTCGATGAACGTCGAAAGCACGCGGCGCGGAGCCCACACCGAACCCTGGTTCACAATGCGGATCGCCATCGCAAATTCATTCGGACTTGCGGCTTCATCCACATAGCCCTTGGCTCCGGCGGCCAGCGCTTTCAGAATCATCTCGTCGTCGGCGCCCGCGCCCGTCACCAGAATCCGCAGGTCAGGACGCTGCGCCTTCAGTCCGGCCATCACGTCGAACAGATTTTGATGACCGCGGCTACCGAGCAGAATGAGATCGGCGTCAGGATTGCTCGCAATGTCGGCGGCTGAAGCGGAGAAAAGCTCCATGTCAGGCTCGGCGTCAAACAGCGCGCGAAATCCGATGAAGCGTAGTGGATCGCTCTCCACGACCGCAATCTTTACTTTGCACGATGGAACGTCAGCGATTTCAGCCCCTTTTTTCTTTGCCGGGGCCGTTGCCGGTGAGGTCGCTTTAAATCCCGAAACATTCGCCATGCCGTAAGAATACTCAACTTCTGCCGAAACGCCATAGAAAAAAGCTTTCGGTCACTGTACAAGCGGCCAAGTCCATTTGGCCGAATCCAGAATGTCTGCCGGAAACCCGCGCCGGGGATACCGGCCTTCAAGTGCGTACTAAGGAGTATCTTTTAGGGTACCTAAGGCCTACTCCGCATTCCCGCCGTCGCCGCTTTCGGGCACACTGTCCCTATCCTGAACGACAGATTTTTGAACCTCTGCTCTTCGTTGTGCAGATTCTCTGGGGGAATACGGCACAGGGGAGGGCGGAGGTTCAGGAACGCGGGCCGCGACTTTGGACAAACCTGTCCGCCGCGGCCTGTTCTTCCACACATATCACGTTCAGAGCTTTTGCCAGTCCAGCAGGAGTCATGACGCGCCGCCACGTACTCGCCGGATTCATTAGTCTCGCGCTACTCTCCACCTCGGCTTTTTCAGCCCAGGCCAACGAACCTTCGCTCTCAGGCGTGTCCAATGGCACGCGTCAGATCGAAAACCTCTCCTTGCAGTATCTCGCCGCAAATCGTCCCGAACAGCGCAGGCACATCGTGCAGCAGTTGGAGTCGCTCAGCGGTACCAAAAGTTTGGTCTCTCCCGAAGACGCAGCCGCACTGAACACCGCAGTTTCCGCAATGCTGCCGGAAGCCGGCACCGAAGCCGAAGCTCAAGAGCTGCTGGAGCTTGCCGCGGCCCATCCTGCGCTCCTGCCTCTCGCGGGCCATAGCCTTCCAAAAGATAACGAGTTTCTTGTCATCGCAAAGCGCCAGGCCCACGCCTCCCGCAACACTCAGGGAGACATCGAAGTCCTCGCTGACATCCGCATCGATCACCTCAGTAAAGACAGCCAGGGCCGCGACGGCCTCACCTCCGCCCACGTCCAGCAAATCTGGCGGATCAACACCGTTCAGGGCGCTCGTAGCTTTTCGCCGCACTCCATCATGTACGCAGCCATGGGAGAGCGGCTCTGCGTGCTCCGCGCCCACGTGCTCAAGCGTGATGGCCGTGAACTGGAAGCCACCATCTCCTCCGATCAGCCGGTCGTCGAGCGCGCCTCGTCCATGTACTTTGACTCGCGCACCAGGGACCTGCACTTCGACCAGCTCGAACCCGGCGACCTTGTAGAGGTCGAGTACCATCTCCTGCCTGCGTCGGATGTGAATCCATGGGCCGATTACTATGCGCGCCTTGACCTTTTCCGTGACGGATTGCCAACGCGTCTGCGCCGCCGCGTGGTCATCGCGCCCAGCGAACTGAAACTCTACGCCATCGAGCACGGACTCCACCCTGCCGTCGTCCGCCAGCATGGCGCACAGACCACACGCATCTGGGAAGAGCGCGGAATCAGCGCCCAGCCCTTTGAGTCGCTCTCGCCCGGAGCCAGCGCCAGTGGCCCATATCTGCACGTTTCCACCATCGGTTCTCAGGAGCAGTTCGGCCAATGGTACAGCTCGCTGCTTGAGCCGGACCTAAAGATGGACGACCAACTTCGCGCCGTGGCCGCGCAGATTTCTGAGCGCAACCTGACCACCTTGCAGAAGGTGCAGGCCGTCTATGAGAGCGTCCAGCGCAGCACCCGCTACGTCGCCTTTGAGTTCGGAGTTCATAGCTACCAGCCTTATTCGCTTTCCACCATCCAACGGCGCGGCTTCGGAGATTGTAAAGACAAGGCAGCCATGATCGTGGCCCTGCTGCGCGCCGTCGGCGTGCCTGCCGAATTCGCCATGGTCCGCACCCGCTCTGCCGGAGACGTGGACCCTGACGCCTTCTCCGTGCAGTTGTTCAACCACGCGGTCGCCTACGTTCCTGAGCTGAATCTCTTTCTTGACGGCACCGCCGAGTACGCCGCCCTGGGCGAGCTTCCGCCTGACGATCAGGGTGCGCTGGCCATGACCGTAGACGCCGAAGGCAACGCCACTCGCCGTATCGTGCCCGCGGCAGCGCCGGAGTCCAATCGCATCACCCGCGAAGTTAGCGCCCGTATCGCCGCCGATGGCCAGGTCGAGTTCGCCTCGCAGGTCAAGTTCGCCGGATACTTCGCCGCCGAGCAGCGCCGCAACTCCGAATCCACTGACCTTGCGGGCAGCTATCGCGCAACCCTGGCGCAGTTCTACCCCACGGTGAAGATCGCGCACGCCGTTGCGGAAGGAACCGCGCGCGCTTCGCGTGAAGTGGACTTGAAAATTGAGGGCTCCATTGACGCCGCCCACGGTGAGCGCGAGGTAACCCTGCGCAGTTCGCTCAACACCGCCGGACTCACAAGGAAGTACGCGCCCGAGCGCCAGCGCCAGAATCCCGTGCTGGTTCCGGTCACGCCCAGCGAGCATGAAATCTTTGACTACGATCTGCCGCAGGGGGCAAAGGCCACGCTTCCGGCTGACACAAAGATCGCTACCACCTTCGGCAAGGTCGAGGTCAGCTATCACCGCCAGGGTGACAAGCTTCACGTGGAAACTTACACCGAGCTTGTTCCACTCACCGTCGCACCCAGCGATTATGCGGCTTTCCGCACCTTCTGCCGCGCCGCTGATGAGGCTCTGCAACGCGAAGTCAGGATCGCCCTGCCATGAACATCGCCCGCCGCACTCTCCTCATCGTCCTGCTTGCCGCCAGCGCATCTCTTTTCGCGCAGACGGCTCAATCGGCCAGCGATGCTGAACTGCTGGAGAAATCGCACGAAGCCGGATTGCTGACCGACTGGCACCTCGACGGCCACTTCGGCCGCAGCAACGCCCAGTTTTCGCGTCAGTTCGCGCCTGAGAAAGAAGCCGCAAAAAAAGGCGCGCGTGGCTTTGAGCGCCGCACCTACGAACTTGTCTACCCTGAAGGAATTTTCAAACTGCCCAGCGAGATGAGTGCAATGCCCGGCGTCTTCTACGCCGTCTCCAGCACTTATCTAACCAGCGGCGGCGAGTGGAATGTCTATCTTGAGAGCACAGCGGATGCCATGGTCTTCGTCGATGGCAAGCGCGCCGTCTCTTGTGGTCCAGACCCCAGGGGTGTAACCCGCGGAAAAATTCACCTTGAGAGCGGCTATCACCTGGTGCTGGTCAAGTTCACCGCCCAGGCCGCGCCCTTTCGCGTCGCCATTCTCCCTCTCAACTCAGGGTCGCGGCGCAAGAACAACACCCCCTATCTCCAAGCCTCCCCGGCCTCGGAAGACATGCAGGCAAAGTTGAACGAAGTTACCCCCCGCGGATTCTAGAACGAGGGGAATTGTACCGGTTTCGGTACTGTCCGCCTCGAGATGCTCTTCATCCACCCATATTGTATGCATATAGGAAGCTTCCCCGAAGATCTCGCCCACGTTCAATTCCGCAAACTGATAATCCAGCCCATCCACGGTCTTCATCCCTTCAACCGTAAACGTTCTGCCTAAGCACTTTTCAAAGAGAGTTCGTGTCTGAAGCTTTGCGTCATCCTTCAAGTCTGCGGGAATTCGGACAAGCCTTACGCGGTGCGCCAGCTTTCATTTCTAATCCACGTACTCCTTGCGGAACTGTTCGTATCCCGCAACCGACCTGCGTTCGGCGTCTTCGGCAAACTTTTCACTGATCCGGCTCAACGTCGCAAAAATTTGCGAGGCACGATTCACGTACTCCGGCGCACTCTCCCACACGGCTTCAAAGCGCTCGGGATACTCGCTGGCCAGCAACGCCAGACCGCCGGCGACGGATGCGATGCCAAGATTGCGGCGGCCCGACAGGGCGAGCAATGCTCCAGCTCCTACTGCGCTCCAGACCACTGCTTTCTTCCAGTTCTGCATAGTTCTCCTCCGCTGTCAGTCCTGCGTCTTGGACTACGAAAGGGCCGACTCAGTTGCTCGCCCAACGCATGTCTGCCTCGCAGTGCAGCTCTGCTATTCGATCCAACATTGTAACTCTATCAATTATTTTCTCGACCTATATCTGGATGCTCAATCGTCTCCGGCTCGGGCCAAGGCGCATCATGCGCTGCGCTCTGAGCGCGTCGCCTGTGTGCTCTTGCTCGCCTCCGGGCGAACCGCCACGGCCTTCCGCCGCCGTCCGATCTCCTCCGCCTGCGGCAGTGGCTGATGCAGCGTAAGCACCGGCGCGAACAGGTCTCCCAGGCGTTCAACGCGTTCCAATACTTCCGGAGCGGTAAAGCGCAGAGCTTCCGGCTTTCCTGACTCCAGGCAACGCGTCACCTCCGCCCAGCTTACCGGGGTTGATACCGTCGGCTCAGGCCGCGCCCGCAGCGAATACACGCTGACGGTTGTCTTGTGCATGTCGTTCTGACTCCAGTCCACCAAAACCTTGCCCTCGCGCAAAGATTTCTTCATGTCGCTTACAACCAGCTCCGGATGCTTGCGCTCCAGGCTCAATGCAAGCTGATGCGCAAATGGCTTCGTCTGCTGATAACTCTCCCCGGAATTTAGCGGCACGTAGATCTGCAATCCCTTCGATCCCGAGGTCTTGGCGAAGCTGCGCAGCCCGAACTTGCTGAACGTGTCGCGCACCCAAAGTCCCACCCGGCAGCATTCCACAATCGTCGCCGGCTCGCCCGGGTCCAGATCGAAAACAATGTAGGAAGGATGTTCCATCGCCGAGGCCGATGACAGCGACGTGTGCAACTCCAGCGACGCCAGGTTCGCCGCCCATACCAGCGAAGGCAGATTCTGAACCACGCAGTAATGCATCCAGCGGTGGTTGCCCTCGCTCCATACCGGCGCGGTCGTCAGCCACTCCGGACGGTGCCGCGGACAGTTCTTCTCATAGAAGAACATTCCTGCCACCCCGTTCGGATACCGCTTCAGCGTCAGCGGCCTTCCCGCCAGGTGAGGCACCAGCACCGGCGCCACACGGACGTAGTAGTCAATCACTTGTCCCTTGGTGAATCCCGTCTCCGGATACAGTATTTTATCCAGATTGCTCAGCGAGAGACGGCGGCCCTCAATTTCGACGTTGGTTTCGCGGCGCGGCATGTAAACGTTGGATGCAGGAGAACACGCAATGACCGCCCAAGAACTAACACTCGAAACACTTTCATACTAGTGGTACAACGGATTCATGAAAATTATTGAACTGGCCGAACGTATAGGGGCCGTCTGCGAACCTCTCGGAACGGCAGACAAACATTTGGAAGTCGATACCGTGACCAGCTTTGGCTCCGCCCACGCGCGTAGCGTGGTCTTCGTCGAGCAGGCGCGCTTCATGTTGGCCGCACTCGTCTGCGATGCTGGTGCCGCCATTGTCCCCATCGGCCTCGAAATCTCTGAGACTGAGATCGCCGCCCATCGCGCCGACGCTCGTGACAAGGTCTTGCTGCGCTCCCACAATCCCCGTCTCGCCTTTGCCCTTGCTGCCGGCGCACTCAGCCGATGCCGCCTCTGTGACGGCGGCGTGGACGCCTCGGCCATCGTCGATCCCACCGCCGAGGTTCATCCCACTGCCTGTGTCGATGAGCTCTCCGTTGTCGGCGCAGCGGCCAAAATCGGTCCCCGCACCCACATCGGCCCCGGATGCATGATCGGCCCCGGCGTCGTCATCGGTGAAGATTGTGATCTCATCGCGCGTGTCTCCATCTACCCCGGCACCACCCTTGCTGATCGCGTAATCGTTCAGGCCGGAGCCGTGCTCGGCAGTGATGGCTTCGGATTCGTCCCAGACCCGGCCACCGGACGCTACCACAAGTTCCCGCAGATCGGCCGCCTCGAAATCGGCAGTGACGTGGAGATCGGCGCCAACACCACCATTGACCGCGGCGCGCTTGACGCCACCGTCATCAGCGATGGCGTCAAGCTCGACAATCTTGTGCAGGTGGGTCACAACGTCCACATCGGCCGCAACGTGGTCGTCGCCTCGCAGACCGGAATCAGCGGCAGCACCATCATTGAGGATGGCGTAATCATCGGAGGCCAGGTAGGAATCGCCGATCATGTCCGCGTCGAGTCCGGCGTAATCCTCGGATCACAGTGCGGCATCCCCAGCAAGAAGGTGATTCGCGGCAGGAACGTTCTTTTTTGGGGAACTCCAGCGCGTCCCATTGCAGAGTACCTGAAAGAACTCGCAACGCTTTCCCGGCTGACCAAAAAGAAGTAGCCGCACCTCATATCCAAGCCTTGGTGCCCCATTGTTCGCCTTCCGCTGGCTAACGTGGGATTGTTGACGCTGCTCTTGCTCTTGATCCTTCTAAGGGTCATCCTGAACGCAGTGAAGGACCCACGTACCGTACATCTCTTCCGCACAGCCCCAGGCTTCCCAACCCGGAATCGATTTCGTTTACTCCCACGCTCTCGCAGGTTATTGACTCGCTTCTGCCTGTCGCGTTGATCTCTCCGCGAATCCAGAGTCTCAGACTGTTTCCTTCTCTCCCGGACAACTCCGCCCCGTGTACCACTCTCTCAATCTCTGCGCGTTATGAAGGATGAAGCCAAATGAGTACCGGAACCAGAGCACAAGTCGTTCCAGACGCAGTACCTCTCCGCGGTGCGGTGCTGTGCAGCGATTGCGAGTGTGTCACCAGGGGATTGTCCGATGAGTGCCTTGTCTGTGGCAGCCGCTCCCTGCTCAGCCTTGAGAGATTGTTGGGCGGTTCGCAAATCCTGCCTCAGCGCCCAACCGGCGGCGAGCCTGCCGCCCTCCTCGACGTCAATATCGAAATCAGCTTGAATGAGTTGGAACAACGTCATCTGAACTCCACCATTGAAGCCATCACCAACCTGCTCGTCCCCTCTCTTGTGCATGGACAGGCAAGCTTTCACATCGACGTGGAACCAATCATCGAAGCTCCAGTCATCTCCCCCATGGAGATGGAAATGTTCAAGGCTGCCTGAGTTCGGTGGATGTGGGGAAGTAAAACGAGTGGCCCATATTCGCCCGAAGTTGGCGAATGTGGGGACGAAGTGAAGGGCCGCCGTCTGCGGCTGTTGACCTTGCAGTTGCCCTTGTGTTTACTCAGGTGACAATCATTGAAAACATCGCTCAACTGTTGCCCACTCAATAATAATCCCGTTTTTCATAGTTAACCCAAACGCTACTCCTATTGCACCATAAAAGGTGCAATTCTTCCTAAGTCATTGATAATCACTCGTCCCGAAATCGCCCTGAACTCACCCGCGCGCCCCCGAAAAAGCGCTTTTTTCCACGAAAACAGCTCTTCCGCCAACCTTGTCAAGCAAAATATCTTCAAATTTCCCCGCAACCGACTGATTCAAAGCAACATACATTTTGTCGCAAGGTGAGGGGATCGCCCCTCAGAATTGCTATCCTGAAAGTAGGTGGCAACGCAGATGTTTTGCCTCTGCCTTTGCTCTCAACCTTGAAACTTTGAAACTTTGAAACCTTGAAACATTGCAACTCCCTTCCTTTCAAAAATTTGCGGGGAAATATAGGGGGGGAGGGGGGTATCCTCCAGGACGGCGGATCGAAGGCGAGTTCGAGAACGAATCTCAAAGAAAAAGAAAAGCAGGAAAATTGCCTTCAAACGAAAACTTGCAAAATCTCGCGCTCCGCATAAATCGCGGTTCCATGTGAGTTTTCCACCGCGCCTCTTTCAGTCGCGCCGCACGCTGAGCTTTCGCCCCTGCATTCTTGCAGGAAGATGCAAAGTCACTGTTTCCCCTGTATTCATGCGGCTTTCGCACATCAACATGAGGTTGCGACCACTTGGCAACTCGCATGGCGAACGGAATCTTCCTGCAAGGTTGCACAAGTTCTTTGGCACCCGCCTGTGGATGAGCTGCACTCGATTGAAAACAAAGGACCTAAAATCAGCAATCTTTTCTTGACTCTTTCTCTGGTTGCTGTAAAACAAACTCGTTCTTTGACAGTTTCCAAAGTTTTTCCAGTTGGTGGTGAGTCCGGGGCTCAAGCGAGCTCACTTAGACCATCGACGGACTTGGAAGTCATCAGCGATTCCAGCGACGGCAGTTGCTGGAGACCAGGGACGGCGGTCCCGCGATGTGAGGGTGAAAGCCTTTGCGTCTCTTTTCAGCACGGCGGTGCTGGAAGGAAAACACGCCTGGCGCCCGCAAAGGCGACAGGGCTTGGAGAGCGCAACTCTTCAGGTGTTCGATTGTCGCAAGACAATCGGGCCGCGCCGGCGCAATCCGGTGCATGGGCAGTCAGGTCGCACTGATTGTCCGACGGCTTGCCAGCCGCGAACTGGCAGGCCCTGCTGATGACGACATCCGACGGTGAGTCTCGGAGGGGCAGTGAGGGTCTATAGCGAGCTGCTGGTTGAGACGAACAAGAGACTGTGAAAGGCAAGATAGAATCCCGAGGAACGAATCGGTTTGTCCGATTGGTCGGTGAGCCCGGAGCCCGAACCGGGACCGCACGGGGCGGCCAGCCTAATAAGCTGGAAGCAACGAGAGCAGGTCTGGTAAGGGTCTAACGCGAGCTGCTGGTCGAGGCGAATGGGTTCCAAATCCTCGGGATTTGTTCGTTTTGAACGAATGATCTTCGCTTCTAACGAGTACACTTCCACGGAACTTCCGTCAACCTTCCGGTCGTTACGTCGTACACGAATCCCCGCAAAATCAGCTCTTTTCGCACCCATGAGTGCGAAGCCAGACGCTCCAGTTGTTCGTATACATTCTTGGCCACATCTTTGAACGCGTGGAAGCACACCGGAATGTTCGCCGGTTTCCCGGCCTTTTGCTCGATAAGAGCGTGCATCTCTTCTTCGCTGGCTTTCTGTAAACCGCAGTCGGTGTGGTTGATCACCATCACCTCCTCGGTTCCCAGCATGTAGTGTGAGATCAGCAGAGAGCGGATCGCGTCGTCCGTGGCAATCCCTCCCGCGTTGCGGATGAAGTGCGCGTCTCCGAAATCCACTCCGAGCGCGTGCATTCCAATGCGCGTATCCATGCACATCAGCACCGCCAGCTTGCGCCGTGGCATCGGCGAATAGAGCTGCGGATCGTGGGTTTCCTTGTACGTTGCATTTGCGGCAAGAACTTCGTCAATGACGCTCATCGGAAGGCCTCACACATCGCAGATTGAGTAGTTATTTCTTCCGTTCCACCAGGTATCGCGCAATTTCCTTCAATGTGTTGGCCCGGTCGCCGAAGCTGTCCAGCGCGGAACACGCCTCCCGAACCAGTTGCGCTGCCATTTCCTCTGCCTTCGCCAAGCCAAACAATGCGGGATAAGTTACCTTCTCCGCCGCCAGATCCTTGCCTGCCGTTTTGCCGAGTTGTTCGCTCGTCTGGGTCACATCAAGAATGTCGTCGGCGATCTGGAAGGCAAGTCCGGCGGCGCGCCCAAACTCGCGTACCCGTTGCACCTCAACGGCTTTCGCGCCCACATAGTAGCAGCCCGCCAGCAGGGAAGACACGATCAATGCCCCGGTCTTTGCCCGGTGAATGTATTCCAACGTCGGCAAATCCGGGCGGACGTGCTCTGACTCCAGGTCCACAACCTGCCCGCCGATCATGCCGTCGATGGTCCCGGTGCCATGCGCAAGCTCTTCGATGATGCGCACCCGTGCCTCTGCCGGGCACTTCAGCCGTGCCATCACCTCATATGCATGCGTCTGTAGTGCGTCCCCGGCCAGTATCGCCGTAGCCTCTCCGAATGCCTTGTGGCACGTCGGAAGTCCGCGCCGCAGATCGTCGTTGTCGAGCGCCGGCAAATCGTCATGCACCAGCGAGTAGGTGTGCAGCATCTCAATGGCGGCGCCGAGTTCGTCAACCCCCCCAGGGTAGGTGCCCCCGACCATCCGAGCCGACTCCATGCACAGAATCGGACGCAGCCGCTTGCCGCCTGCAAAAACGCTGTGGCGCATTGCCTGGTGAATGGAACTTGGATACTGCTCTGCTGCGGGCAGCAAATGTTCCAGCGCGGCGTCGGCAGTCTTTTGGCCTTGGAGTAAAGTTTCTTTCAACATAAGCGCTAAAAAGTGTAACAGTGCAATGGCCGCAGATGCCAGAGTCTCTCTCCTCTGTCTGCCATAAACGCTAAACATCCCACGAAAAAGCCCCGCAAGCAGCGGGGCTAAAGCTCTTGGTGAGGCTTACGCCGCAATCGTGAGATGGCGATTCACCGCCGTCCGCGAGGCTCGCAATATAGATCGAAGATCCAACGGATGACAGAATTCGACAGCTCCGGCTCTTAGCGATTCCATCCACATCCGCTCGTCCGGCGAGCGGTGCGTGCAAATAATCGTCAGTTCTTCAAAAGTGCGGGCCAGCTCTCGTATCTCGTTCATCACTAGAAGTTCCACATCCAGCACTGCTACTCGCGCCTCATGACGAAGTAGAACTGTGCGCAGCTCCATCGCGCTTCCCGCCACAACTACCCTTGCAAAGTGCACATGAAGGTCTTTCGCTAATTCCATAACGACCCCAGGGTCGCTTTGTGCGATTACAACTGTCGGCGACTGCATAGTCTCTCCAAACTGCAACCGCTGCACAATCGGTGCAGGCGATCGGAAAGAGGTTTCGCTTCGTCTATCGGGTGATTTTCGTCTCTCGAATGAAAAGGAATTCTTACCTATTTGCTGTCTTCGCCGCTCTCGCCAAACAACTCAGCTCGCAGCTGTCCGTTTTGCTTCAAAAGAACCTCAACCTTACCTTCTGCGTCTTCCAGTTCTTTCCTGCAAAAACCAGAAAGCGCCACGCCTTCCTCAAAAAGCTTCAAAGAATCTTCCAGTGGTAACTCGCCTCGTTCCATTTCTCTGACAATCACCTCGAGCCTTTGCAGGCTCTCTTCGAACTTAGGCAAATGACCCTCCGCGTTGATCGTATTTTACTGCACTTCTTCTCATTTGGAGCCATCTCTAAGGTCAAAAACGAGAACTGGTTATTGATCAGTAGGCCAACGTCGCATCTCGCAGAAAATCATAGTTTCCGGCCGGGGTGAGCTGTACATTTCCCAACCTCCTCGCGTGTATAAGGACATTGTCCGCCCACCAAAGGTGCACATATGGCAGGTCACGATTGAGAATTTGCTGTATCTCTCGGTAGTCTCCCACCCGCTCTGTTTCATTCACGCTATGCCGTCCTGCGGCTATTAATCGGTCCACCTCTGGATTCGAGTAATACCCGCGGTTTGCTCTTTTCGGAGCAAAGCTCGCACTGTCAAAGACGTTTTCGAACACATCCGGATCCTGGTTGCTACCTCCCACCCAGCGCAGTGAATAGAGCTGGAAAGCTCCCTTTACGACGTCCGCATAGAAGGTTGCAAATTCATAGCTGCGAATATCCAGCGCAATCCCCACTTCTCGTAATTGCTGCTGGAGGACGGCGCAGAGTAGACGCGTGGTCTCATCGGTCGAGGTCTTCATCACCAGATGGAAGCGCATTCCATCCGCTCCCGCGCGATACCCGGCCTGATCCAGCAGTGCTCTCGCTCTCGCTACGTCATGCGGATAAGCCTTGGCCGCCGCGTCATAAGCCCAGTGCTGAGGCGGCAAGACGCTGTTTGCCGGACGCGCCATATCGTGCCAAAGATAGTGAATGAGCGGCTCCCGATCCACGGCATAGGCCAGCGCTTGCCGCACCAGTACGTTTCTTAGAATCGGATCTCGCAGATTCATCGCCAGGTATTGGTAGCTAGTTCCCGGTGCCCGTTCCACTATTAACCGTCGTTGACGTGCCAGGGTCGGCACCATATCTCCCGGCAGCGCGTTAATCTCTGCGTCGGCCGATCCTTTGCGCAGTTCCAGTGCCCTCGTCGTCGCGTCCGGAACCACCTTGAAAAGCACTTTTGCTACTCCCGCTCGTTTGCCCCAGTACTGATCGTTTCGCGCAATCACCACCTCGCGGTCAGCCGCCTCGGAGACAAAGCGGAATGGTCCCGTACCGATCGGGCGTCGCGCGAGTTCTTCCTCGGAGCCCTTGGGAACCACGCCCATCGCACCGTCTGACAGATTCCACAGCAATGCGGCGTATGGTTCCTTGAGCCGGATTACCACTGTGAAAGCGTCCGGTGCCTCAACCCGATCCACATACCGATAGGCGCTGGTTTTCGCGGAGCGCATCTTTCCGCTAAGCAGGGACTCCAACGTCCACTTCACATCTGCCGAGGTCATTACCTGACCATCGTGGAAACGCACATCATGGCGCAAGTGGAAGATGTAGGTGAGAGGGTCGCGAATCTCCCAACTCTCGGCCAGACGCGGCTTCAACTCAAAGTTCTGGTCGCGTCTTACTAATCCCTCGAAGATCAGCTCTCCAATCCGCTCCGACTGGGCATCCGTTCCAATTCTGGGATCAAGATTCAGAGGCGAGCTTTCAATCAGCATCACTGCGGTATCTGCCTGAGGTCGCTGGTCTGCGCAGCCGCAGTATGTCAGGCATGCCGCAAGTGTGAGCAGAAGTAGCGGTCTGCTACACATAGCTCACCTTTCCCAGAACTGCCTCACGACGGGCCCCAGTTGCTCCTGGCACATTGGAAGCTCTGCGGTGCCAAGTCTGGTAGGCGAGCACCGCGAACGCCACGGCTTCTTTCGCCTGCCAGGGCACTCCTGCTGCGTCTGTTGGCAGCACCGCCATGTCAAGTTCGGAAACCTCGCCCCGAATCATCTCCATCAGCGTCAGGTTGCAAGTCCCTCCACCGGAGACAAACAGGTCGTGATAACGGTCTCTCTTCGAAAGCTTACGAACTGCCGCCCCAATGGAGCGCGCCGTCAGGGCAGTTGCCGTGGCCAGAACGTCATGCTTATCCGCACTGCCGCATCGCTTTAAGAACTCGAGCACATACTCGCGTCCGAACTCTTCTCGTCCCGCCGTGCGAGGACCTTTGCGCTGAAAAAAAGTGTCGTTCATCTGATTGGCCAGCACTGCGTCAAGCACCTGGCCCTTTGCCGCCAACTTTCCCTGATCGTCGAATGGCTTGCCAAAGAGTTTTTCGCAAGCCGCGTCGATCACCATATTGCCTGGACCGGTATCAAAGGCGCGCACTTGCTCTTGGCCACCTCCCGCCGGGATCGCCGTCAAATTTCCGATCCCACCGATGTTCTGCACAACTCGGCCACGCTTGGCGTGCCGAAACACCAGCAGATCAAGGAAGGGAACCAGCGGCGCACCCATCCCTCCTGCGGCCATATCCGCCGGTCGAAAATCGCTCACCACTGGGATTCCCAATCGCCCGGCCAGCACCGAGCCGTCACCCACCTGCCAAGTGCATGCGAACTTGTGTCCCAGGTAGCTTGCTGCTTCGCCCTGATGGTAGATCGTCTGCCCGTGGCAGCCTACCAACTCACAGTCCACCTTTGCTTGCCGAACTGTTCGGCGCACGCAATCAGCGTAGATTTCTGCCAACAGGAAGTTCAGGCGCGCCAGCTCACGCACGGAAATTGAGGGCGCGTTCATCGTCATGAGGACTGCCTGACGAACATCGGCAGGGTAGGGGAACGAGCGATGCGCGATAAGTTCGAATCGCGTCCGGAAACTCTGCCCCGACAGACGCACCAGCGCCACATCCACACCGTCAGCTGAGGTTCCGCTCATCACGCCGGCAACAATCAATTCAAACTCCTGTCCGTCCTCTGTAACACACGACTATTTCAAACCGAAAGGCCGATTGTACTATTCGTCGCGGCGAATCCGGGCGAACTCTCAATGCATAGCTTGTCGCTGTTGATTCGCGCTCTGCGCCAGGGAGAGCCTACTTACGTTCCAATTCCCGCGCCTTGGTTGCGCAGTCCGTGCAGAATGTCTGTTCCTTCAAATCGATCCACTCCACCGCGTGTGAGCTGGACATCACGCAGCGGTAGTCTTCGCAGTGGTGCAGTTCGAGGGTGTGCCCTAGTTCATGCACAGACTCGATCAGCAACCTGCGTGCAAGCAGATTTATGTCGGGAGGCAGTCCGTAAAACTCCTGCCGTAAACGGGCGTAGGAGACGACGGAGCACTTTCCGCCCATCTGAGCCTCGCCGAAAACAAACGTAAGGATAGGGATATACAAATCGACAGGAGTTACGCCGAGCACGCGCCAGGTCTTCCAGTTCGCATACTGCTGCATCCGCCCCAGCAACTCGCTGGAGTGATACTGGCCACGCTCGGCGTGGAACGCGAAGTCAGGCCGCAAGGGAGGATTCAGAATCTCGCAACGGATCTGGAACGCGTCGGAGAGCTCCGAGCGCAACCAATCCAGCATGGGCCCGTGAGGTCCTCCGATTGGTAATAGTTGTAATACCTTCATCGATTTTCAGGCGCCGCCAGAATCTGCTTACTCCAACCATACTTCTTCAATTTATGGTGCAGCGTGACGCGGTCAATATCCAGGATCTCCGCGGCCCTGGTCTGGTTGCCGCCGCACTCATCCAACACTCGAAGTATATGCGTTTTCTCAATGTCTTCGAGCGAACGCGCATCCGCCATCGGCGCAGCCGTAGTTGCATGAGGTTGGATCGTAAAGTCGCGCTCGCGCAGCTCCGGTTCTTGCGACACCACCATCGCGCGCTCGACCGCGTTTTCCAACTCGCGAATGTTCCCCGGCCAATGATACTGCTGCAGCAGGTCCATCGCGCGCGGGTTCACCCGCAGAATCTTCTTGTTCATATCGCGCGAAAACTTGCGCACAAAGTGATCCACCAGCATCGGGATGTCATCCCGGCGCTCGCGCAGCGGAGGCAGCTCGATGCGAAACACATTCAGCCGATAATACAAATCGGGGCGGAAGCGACCCTCGTCAATCTGCTGCTCCAGCGGCTTGTTGGTGGCGGCCACGCATCGAAAATCCACCTTGATAGGTGTATTTCCGCCGACGCGAACAATTTCACGCTCCTGCAAAACCCGCAGCATGTCGGTCTGCGTGCGCAGGCTGATGTCTCCAATTTCATCAAGGAAGACCGTCCCGCCTTCTGCTACTTCGAACTTTCCCTTCTTGCGGTACTGCGCTCCAGTGAACGCACCCTTTTCATGTCCGAACAACTCGCTTTCCAGCAGCGTCTCGGTCAGCGCTCCGCAGTGGATAGCCACCAGCGGATGATAGCGTCGAGGGCTTGCAAAGTGGATGGCACGCGCGACCAACTCCTTGCCTGTTCCGCTCTCGCCGGTAATCAACACGGTTGCGTCGGTGGGGCCAACGGTCTCAATCGCCTCAAAGACTTTCTTCATCGCGGCGCTTTGGCCCACCATGCTGTCTGGACGCGCCACTTGGTCCACCGTTTCGCGCAGCCTCACATTCTCTTCCTGAGCCAGCCGGTGTGATAGGGCATTGTGCATCAGGTGAGCAATCTCGTCTGGGTCCAGAGGCTTGGTCACATAGTCGTACGCACCGTTCTTCAGTGCCGCAACGGCTGTCTCCACCGAGGCATATCCGGTCATCATGATCACGATCAGCTTTGGATCCAGCTCGCGAATTCGCCGCTGCAATTCGATGCCGTCGGTGCCGCGCATCTTGATGTCCAGAAGCGCGATATCCCACGGATGCTCTGCCAGTCGCAAGAGCGCTTCGCTGGCGTTCTCCGCCGTGCCAACCTCATAGCCCTCTTCGCGGAACCACTTATTCAGCGAATCACGAACGCTCAACTCATCATCGACGATCAGTAACCGGCCCTTTGTTTCGCTCACGTTCCTACCCTCGCCTTGGCGCTTCGCGCTCAGTTGCCCGATGAAGCCTGTGCGTGTTCCTGCTCGTGCTGTGCGGCACGCACCGGCAAAATAATTCTAAAAGTGGTTCCCACGCCCAGTTCGGAAGCAACCTCAATGTGGCCTCCGTGGCGCTCGACGATTCCCTTGGATACTGCCAAGCCCAGTCCAACGCCTTTGCCGACTTCCTTGGTTGTGGTGAAGGGATCGAAAATCTGCGGAAGAATTTCCGGCGGAATGCCAACGCCATCATCCCGTACCTGCAACTCCATTTGCTCGCTGTTAAGTAGCCGCGTTGACACCCAGAGATTTCCTCCGTGCGGCATGGCGTCAATTGCATTAATCACCATCGCCAGCGCCACCTGCTCGACCTGCGCCGCGTCGCATTGCAGAGGAGGAAGTGTACGGTCCAGATCAACCTGCAGCAGCACTCCACTCATCTCTGCCTTGTGTTCCGCCAGGCGGATCGTCCTGGCGATCACAATATTCAAGTCAGTGAGGCTCAAGTTCATTGGTGACGTGCGCGAGAACGACAACAGGTTATGCAAGAGTTCGCCACAGCGCTTGCTCTCTGCGGCAATCAGATCCAGCGATTCGATTGCCTCCTGCTTCTGTTCCTCGTCGCGAATGCCTCGCTGAATCCACTTCTTGATCAGCTTGGCATAGGTCAGAATCCCCGCCAATGGATTATTGATCTCGTGTGCTACCACCGCTGACATCTTGCCGATCGCGATCATGCGTTCCACTTGCAGCATTTGCTGCTGAGTGTTCTGCAATTCGTTTGTCTTCTGTTCCACCCGATGTTCAAGAGTGTGTGTCCAACTCGTGATCTCCCGCTGTGCCGCCTGCACTTGGCTGCTCATGCTATTGAATGCCTTTGCAAGATCGCCGAGTTCGTCTGCCGACTCCACCGGAATCTGGTAGCCAAGCTCACCTTCCGCAAGATGTTCCGTTCCTTCGCGCAGCCGTTTTAAGGGAGTATGCAGCACCGTGCGTATTGCAAACCATACAAACACGCCGACAACTCCAGCTCCGCCGAGCAAGAGCACAATGATCCATAGACTGCTCTGCGCCAAGCTTGCGTCCTCCTGCTGCAACGAAATGCTGGTATCCAGAATTCCAAGGATTCGACGGCTTGCGGGATGTGCATGGCATGCGGCGTTCGAGCACTCCGGCTTATTCACAATCGGAGTAATGACTCCTAACACCCGATGGCCGCCATGCTGGTTTTCTGTCTCGTAGATGCGAAACCGGTTCCTCAGATTCGGCTTTGGCTCGTCAGATCCCTGGTGGCACTCGACGCATTCTGCGCTGCCTCTCGGAATCAGGTTTCCAGTCTCGTGCGTGTCACTGGAAAACGCGACACCGCCGTCCTGATTGATGATTCGTATTCTCTCAATTTCCTTATGATTGCCAATCGCCTGAATCGCTTCGTGCAGGCCCTGGCGGTCGTTCGCCATCATCGACCGGTAGGTGTTGTCTCTTACAAAATCGCTGATTTCAATCGCTTGCTCCAGCGAAACCTGTTGCAGGTCGTGCCGGTGTAACCGGATGTTGATGTATCCAAGCAATGCCGAGCCACATGCCAGACATGTGAGCAATAGTACGAGCAGCTTTGTGCTGACGTGCTTCACCCGGGATTGGAATTGCTCGAACATCGTCCCTCCGCAAAGTTCGCGGGAGCCTCGCCCCAGAGGGTGAGGCCCCCGCTGCTAATTAGTGCACCAGCGTTGGCTGACGCACTTCGCTCAGCTCAGGTGCAGCTTCGGAGTGATGCTCTTCGTGGTGCTCATCTTCAAAGATGGGCAAGTAATTCACCGCCAGAGAGAAGAGGAAGAACCCCATCGCGCAGATCATCAGAGTGATGCTGACTTCCGTCCACTTTGGCAGGTAATGATGTCCAACCCAGGTCTCCATGCTGGTCATGGCTACGTTGAGGCGGTTGGTTACAAAGCCCAGGATGGTGCTCAGGGCGGCAATGTACATCAGCTGCGGATTCGTCCTGACCTTCTTGAAACTGAGCATGAAGAGAGGAATTACGAAGGCCATGGCGAGTTCGGCCCACAGGAAATATGCCTCGTAGCTGGGCGCGAAGATATTCACCCTGCGGTGAACATAATCCTGCACCCTCAGAAGGGCAATGACCCACAGAACCACGTATAACGCGCCGGCGAGTTCTGTTATGACCGAACGCTCCAGGCCACGCCCAAACGCACGCGCGCTGAGTGTGGATTCAAAGATGGTCATTGCCAGACCGCAGGCGATTGCCGAGAGGAAGAAGAAGAATGGCTGCGCCGGCGTGTACCAGAACGGATGCATCTTCTCCGGGAAGATGAGGAAGAGCGATCCGAGCGAACTCTGGTGCAAGGTGGAGAGCAGGATGCCCAGGATGACCAGCACGGGATAGATCTTCTTGACCCAGCGTATGGGTGCCTGCAACCCGAAGCGCTCCAGTACATTGGGAAGGAATTCGAAGAACAGCACCGTGGTGTAGGTCATCACGCACATGCCGACCTCGAACATCACGGAGTGCGGGTTCATGTAGATCAGCTGGTGCCAGATGTACCACGGTCGGCCGAGATCGAAGAGCAGGCCGACGATGAACAGGCAGTAGCCCAGAAACGCTGTGAGAATGGTAGGGCGAACGATGCAGTGCAGGCGCTCGACATGGAAGATGTAAACCGCACCGGTGATGCAGAATCCACCGGCCGCCAACATGATCCCGCAGAGGCAGTCAAAGCCGATCCACAGTCCCCAGGGAAACTGGTCCGTCATGTTGGAGACCGCACCCAGACCTTGGAAATAGCGGACGAACGTCGAGTAGATACCAACAATCATGATGGCTACAAACAAAATTCTCCAGAATGTGACTTTTATACCCATGATCGTCATTTTCCACCTCGCATCGCTCTCTCTTCGGCTTCAACTTCTTCAACTTCCTTGCGGCGATTCGTTACCCAGTACACGCCGCCAAGGACCAGCCCCCAGAGAGGGATAAAGTCCGGCATCAGTTCCATCACGCGGCCCGTGTACTCAGGCAGCGGAACGTCGCCCAGCCGATTGATCTTCGGCAGACCGAAGTCCTCGAAGGGTACCGCGGACAGCATGAGGACGCTGGTGCCGCCCACCTCCTGCAGGCCGTAAATGTGGTTAACGTAGTTGTCGGGATTCTTCTTCAGGCGGTCTTTCGCCTCTTCAATCAGAGCGTCGTGATCGCCGAACTTGGTGGCGCCGGTCGGGCAGGCGGTCGCGCATGCCGTCGCCAATCCTTTTTCCACGCGATCCGGACACATAATGCACTTGGTAACGCGCGGATTCAGTGACCCCCACTCGTACTTGGGAACCGAAAACGCGCAGGCCATCATGCAGTAACGGCATCCGATGCACTTCCAGACGTCGTAAACCACCGGGCCGTCTGCCGTCTTGTGGAGGGCGCCGACTGGGCAAACCGAAGCGCAGGCTGGATGGTCACAGTGCTGGCAAAGCCGGCGCATGAATTTGTCATCTTTGGTGAGGACCACTGTGTATTTGTGGTCGCTTTGGATGGATTCCGCCGCCACAGTGTCGTTATATGGCAGCTTGTTCTGCTCGGCACATGCGCCTTCGCACTGTTTGCAGCCGATACATTGAGTAGCATCGTAAAGTATGGCCTTGCTCATTATGATCTCCGCACCGCTAACGGCTGGCATATGCATGTCAGTCGGATTAAATTCATATGGCGTGGGAGCACTGCTGATCTTTGTGGGGATGGAGTCGATAACCTTTGATCAGTTATCTCACGCAAGCCAGCGGTTCGCGCCGCAATGGTCGAGCGTGCAATGACTCCAGCCTTCAAAGCGCCGGACTTCCACATCACACTGCCTCATCGCCGGATACTCCCGGCGCTGTGCTCTTCCTTGGCTGCCTGACATTTTCAGCGGGCGGGTGCTGATGCACTACGCCTCGAATTCAGTTCACTAGCCGGAGCCTGTGGTTCCGGACTGACTCCCCTGGTCCCATTTCAAGCCGGGCCTGGAAAACTCAATCAATTTGCTTATTGACGCGCAGTAACAATGTACTCGTCATTCTTTTATCTCCGTGACTTGCATCACACCGCCGCGTGCGCCAAGCCGCCTTTTGCCGTAAAAGCGCTGCATTGCGCAACAGTAAAATGCACAAACTCGCGACAGTGTTAAAGAAATAAGCGGGTGGGTCGACACATGGCAGGTAGAAGAAAAAATCCCAGAACGGGAAAGACTCGCCTCATGGGCGAGCCTTTGGAATCATTTAGGTTGAAACAGCTATGCGCCCACGAGGCGCTCCAGCGCAGGTTTGTTCCGAATCATCAACGTCGACCCCTTCAGAACAGCAATCTGTTTCTTGCGGAAATCCGCCAGCGTTCGCGTCACCGTCTCGCGAGATGTTCCGATGATCTGCGCGATTTCCTCATGGGTTAAGGCCACCTTGATCCGCATCCCAGCCTCATCGGCGCCCTCGCCGTGGGACCACTCAAGCAGCAGGCGCGCCAGCCGCTCCGGCGCAGAATGCGACAATCCCAACGAGCGAATCTGTTGATACGCGGACTGGCAGTCCCGGCTCAGATGCTGGGCAGCTTTCAGACACGCGTCGCCGTGCTGTTGAAGAAACCTGAGGAAATCTTCTCGCTTGATGAAATTCAACTGGCAGGGCTGTCCAGTCTCAGCTGTGATCTCGTAGGGAGTGTTGGAAACCGTCGCGTGAAGTCCAAGCACCTCGCCAGGTTGCACGATCTTGAGAATCAGCGTCTTGCCGTCGCTTGATGTTGTCGAAAGCTTAACCCTGCCCTTGCACAACATGTAGATGCCGCGGGGCGACTGGCCTTCCACAAATAGCACCGCTCCAGCGGGATATGCTGCAGTAAACTTAATTTTGTCAAAGGCTTCCAAAGACGTCTTGGGGAGTCCGCAGAAGAAGCTGTCGGTGCGCAATTTGCATATCAGACAGTTCTCAACCAGTTCCAAGCCGTATGGTGATCCCAACTCACCCTCCCCAGTATTACTGGAATGATAACACTTCAAGCTCTTCAGCTCTGCCAGCTAGACCAAAACGACTGCCGAGCATGATGCTCTCCCATGGACGCCATTTGCTCGATCCGAAGAGCAAGCAACTCTGGTCCGCAGGTTGTCCTAAAAGTGACTTATATCACATTCCGAGTGTGACAAACTATTGAAGACTCCAAATTTCAGAATTGTTCAGTGCCTAATCTCTCAGCATTTAACGCGCAGCACTGTCGGTGATTCACGCAAGAGCACTGCGGCGCACATCGCCGATTTCCGCCCCAGTGGCGCGCCTAGCCGGAAGTATGATCCCGTTTTCGCCGCGCTCACCCGGCGCACCGTTTTTTTGTTTTCCCCTCTTGCGGAAACTTGAAATCCAGAATATAGTTGCGCGCCAGTGATCTATAAGCCTTTTAGTTAGCACACTTACTGTGCGCTTGATCCTCGAAAATTGAGTTCTGGTTTTTTACTGGGGTGTTGATTCTTAAAGATTAGCCTTACATCTGTCTGCTTCGCCTGCGTGCAACCGGTTTTGCTTCGTGTCTCTGAAAGTCAGCATTCATACCTTTCGTTACAGGGCAGTGGCTTTTGTTACCGGTATCATCACGGAGCTTCGGCTCCTTCGATCAGGAGGAACAGATGTCGAAGGAAATGGCAACTGCGGAAATATTACCTTCCCACATCAATCGCTGGTGGCGAGTTTTGGGCGGGTTATCGATGAACCTCGCATTAGGAACTCTGTATGCATGGAGCATCTTCGTTGCTCCCCTGGAAAAAGAGTTTGGGTGGAAGCGGGCACAGACCTCCACGGTATTCGGTATTGCGGTGGTGGTGTTTGCACTCTCGTTCATCGTTGCAGGGCGTCTGCAGGATAAGTACGGACCGTTGTGGATTTCGCTGATCGGCGGCGTGCTGGTCAGTCTCGGTTTCTTCCTTTGCGCTTACACGACCAGTTTGAACTACCTATACATCTGTTTTGGAGTGATCGGAGGACTGGGCAACGGATTCGGCTATGCGACCCCCATTCCGGTGATGGCCAAATGGTTCCCTGACAAGCGGGGCCTGGCGATCGGGCTCGCCGTGGGCGGTTACGGCGCAGGGTCGGCGATCTTCGGGCCCTTGGCCAATCTGAAGCTCATTCCGACCTACGGCGTACATACTACGTTCATGATCCTGGGCGTTATCTTCCTGGTCATGACGGTATTCGGCGCGTTGTTTATGCGGAATCCGCCTCCGGGATACAAACCGGCCGGTTGGGCACCTGCAGCCGCGAAGGCGGCAGCCAGCGCCTATGATTTCTCTCCCACCGAAGTCCTGCGCACCCCGGCCTTTTACCTCATGTGGGTCGCCTATGCCTTGGGATGCATGGCTGGCCTGATGGTTATCAGCCAACTTGTGCCCTTTGCCAAAAGCGTGGGCGTTACCGGTGCTGCGCTGGCCACTATGGGGCTCGTCGTGGGAGCGGTCGGCAATGCTTCAGGACGCATTCTGTCCGCCTGGGTTTCGGATGCCCTCGGCAGGTTGAATGTCCTGCGGCTGATGATCGGTATTTCGATGGTCGCCATGCCCGTGCTCTACCTGGTTGGCGGCAACGTGTCAGCTCTGTACGTCATGGTGTTCATCGTTTACTGGTGCTATGGCACACAGCTCTCGGTTAATGCCGCAACTGCCGCGGATTTCTGGGGCACCAAGAACGCCGGCATCAACTACGGCATGCTGTTCAGTGCCTGGGGATTTGCCGGCTACTTTGCGTCGCGTATCGCGGGCTCCATGTATGACAAGTACCACAACTACCAGATGGCCTTTTACACGGCGTCGGCGCTGGCGCTGGTCGCACTGTTGTGCGAATTTGCAGCCAAACGCCCAAGCGTTCCGGCGCATGCTTCGGCGGCGGCGCTCGCTGCAAGGTAGAACGTTGGCCAGATGCCGGAAAAGACTTCAAGTTTTTTCCGGCGCGGTTAATTTCTTGCGGATTTGATATGATGCCGGGCACATTGAAAACGTGCTCGATGACCAACTCGTTGGTATGTCTCCGGGGTGGAGAAAACCAATTTCATCTGTAATAGACCTTTTGTCCAGAATCCTTTGCAATGTCGCCAATCCTCCAGGGGGTACTTCCATGAGTAGTACAGCAAAGCCAGATCTGATTTCTCCGTCCTTTTCCTATGACGCGCCTTCGATTGTCACGCGCGATGCCAACATCCAGGATTACCAGGCGGAGTACGAGCGCTCCATCAAGGACCCGGAAGCATTCTGGGCCGCAGAAGCCGCCAATTTCACTTGGCTCAAGAAGTGGGACAAGGTACGCGAGTGGGATGGCGTTCATCACAAGTGGTTTGTCGGGGGCAAAACCAATATCACTCTCAGCTGTCTTGACCGCCATGCCAAGAGCGACCGATTCAATCGTGTCGCCTATATCTGGCTCGGCGAAGATGGTGCCGAGCGTGTGATTACCTATGGTCAGCTCTATCGCATGGTGTGCCGCTTCTCCAACGGTCTCCGTTCACTCGGAGTCGGCAAGGGAGATCGCGTTGTCATCTATATGCCCCTCACCATCGAAGGAGTGGTTTCCATGCTGGCTTGCGCCCGCGTTGGCGCCATCCACTCCGTCGTCTATGCCGGACTGGGCCACACCGCGCTGCGCGACCGGATCACGGATGCCGAAGCGAAGGTGATTATTGCCGGAGAATCGGGCGTACGCCGTGGCAAAATCGTGCCCCTCAAGCCAATCGTGGACGAAGCCATTGACGGCCTCGATATGATCGAACATGTCGTCGTTGTTCCCCGCGGTTCTGAGAAGTACGAAGCCAAGAGCAACCGGGAGGTTAACTATTTTGACCTTCTCAAGTTCTCATCGGAGTCTCCCGCGCAAGAGATGGATTCCGAAGATCCGCTCTTCATCCTCTACACCAGCGGCACCACCGGGCGTCCCAAGGGCGTCGTCCACGTTCACGGGGGATACATGGTGGGTATCACCTACCATCTCCGGACCTTTTTTGACGTAAATCCGCGCGACCTCTTCTGGTGTACCTCTGACATTGGATGGGTGGTAGGCCACAGCTATATCGTCTACGGCCCGCTCTGCGCCGGTGTTACCACCATCTTCCGCGAGGGAGCCATCGATTGGCCTGACCCTGGCGCCGCATGGGATATTGTCGAGCGTTACGGGGTCACCAAGATGTTCACGGCGCCCACGGCCATTCGCATGTTCATGCGCTACGGGGAGCATCTTCCTGCCGCTCACGATCTCACCTCGCTTCGCGTAATTGCTTGCGCCGGAGAGCCTCTCAATCCCGAAGCTTGGCACTGGGCGCAGACTTATCTCGCAGGTGACGGCAAGTGGGGATACGTCGTCGATAACTGGTGGCAGACCGAACTCGCTGGGCCAACTCTCGGTACGCCGGTTACCATGCCATACCGGACGGGGAAGGCAGGCATTCCCCTCGCGGGGGTCGTCGCGGACGTTGTCGACACCGATGGCAAGTCTGTGGGCATCAATGAACGTGGGCGTCTCGTTCTCAAGGGACCGTTCCCCCACATGATGCGCACGGCCTGGAACGACAATCCGCGCTATGAGCGGGATTGGCAGCAGATCGACGGAGCCTACGTCACAGGTGACGTCGCAATTAAGGACGAGCACGGATATATTGCGGTTCTAGGACGTGCCGACGATGTTCTCAACGTCGCTGGCCACCGAATTGGTACCGCCGAAGTGGAGTCCGCTCTCGTCTCTCATCCTTCCGTGGGCGAAGCTGCCGCAATCGGTATCCCTGATCCAATGAAGGGTGAGTGTATCAAGGTATTTGTACTTTTGCGTGCCGGTCACACAGCCAGTGATGCGCTCTCGGCGGCGTTGATTGAACACGTCCGTCGCGAGCTTGGCCCAATCGCCACGCCCTCGCACCTTGAATTTGTGACTGCATTGCCCAAAACACGTTCCGGAAAGATTATGCGCCGCTACTTGAAAGCCAAGGAAACTGGTCAGGAAATCGGCGACATCTCAACCATGGAACAGTAGGGCTAGAGAGAAATGACGTTTTTCATGCGGGGCGCAGGCCCCGCACCTTTACGGAGGAAATAGCACGCATGGCCAACGAAGGTTTAGCGCACGGCGTAAACATTGACTCGATGTTGCAGGAAAATCGCGTTTTCCCTCCCTCGGCGGAATTCAGCGCCAAGGCCCATATCAAGAGCTTGGAAGAGTACGAGCGTATCTACGCCGAAGCCGCTGCCGATCCGGAAGGCTTCTGGGAAAAAATTGCGAAGGAGCTCCACTGGTTTGCCCCCTGGACAAAGGTTCTCGAATGGGATGCGCCGTGGGCAAAATGGTTCGTCGGCGGCAAAATCAATATTTCCTACAATTGCGTTGACCGTCACGCCGCTTCCTCGCGCCGCGACAAGACCGCGATCCTCTGGGAAGGCGAGCCCGGCGACACCCGCAGCATCACCTACGCACAATTGCTGGCTGATGTTGAGCGCTTCGCCAATGTGCTCAAAGGACTTGGCGTCGTCAAGGGAGACCGCGTGACGCTTTACATGGGCATGGTGCCTGAGCTTGCCATTGCCATGCTGGCCTGCGCTCGCATTGGAGCCGTGCACTCGGTCATCTTCGGAGGCTTCTCGGCCAACGCCATCGTCGACCGTGTCAACGATCAGAAGGCTTCCCTTATCATCACCCAGGATTATGCACGGCGTCGCGGTGCTCAATTCCCACTCAAGGCAACGGTTGACGAAGCTCTCGCCAACTGTCCTACAGTCAAGAGCGTGGTCGTTTATCAGCGCACCGGAGCCGAGGTCAACATGCAAGCCGGCCGCGACCACTGGTGGCATGATTTGGTTGCAAAGGCCGATCCTCACTGTCCAGCCGAACACCTCGATAGCGAAGATCCTCTTTACATTCTCTACACCTCGGGTTCCACAGGGAAACCCAAGGGCATTGTTCACACCACTGGCGGCTACTCCGTCGCTACCTACATCACCTCCAAGTGGATCTTCGACCTCAAGGAAGAGGACATATTCTGGTGTACCGCCGACATCGGCTGGGTCACGGGACACAGCTACATTGTCTATGGCCTTCTGCAGAACGGCGCGACTACGATGATGTACGAAGGCACGCCAAACTTCCCGGATATGGACCGCTTCTGGGCAATTGTCGAGAAGTACAAGGTCAACATCCTTTACACCGCGCCCACGGCGATCCGTACCTTCATCAAATGGGGCAATCAGTATCCTGACCGCCACGACCTCAGCAGTCTCCGACTGCTTGGCACCGTTGGCGAACCCATCAATCCTGAAGCGTGGATGTGGTATCGCGAAGTCATCGGCAAGGGGCGCTGTCCCATCGTCGATACCTGGTGGCAGACCGAGACCGGGGCCATCATGATCACGCCGCTCCCCGGTGCAATTCCCGCCAAGCCCGGCTCGGCCACCAAACCGTTCCCCGGAATCATTGCCGAGGTTGTGGATCGCGGCGGTGAAAAGGTTCCTCTCGGCTCGGGAGGCTACCTCGTCATCAAGAAGCCGTGGCCGTCCATGCTGCGCACCATTTACGGCGACCCAGAACGCTATGTGAAGCAGTACTGGTCTGACATTCCCGGCGTCTACTTCACCGGGGATGGCGCCCGTATCGATAAGGACGGATACATCTGGGTCATGGGCCGCGTCGATGATGTGCTCAACGTTAGCGGACACCGCCTCTCCACCATGGAGATCGAATCCGCCCTCGTCTCGCACCCTAAAGTCGCGGAGGCCGCCGTTGTTGGCCGGCCCGATGACCTCAAAGGTCAGGCCGTTGCGGCCTTTGTCACCCTGGAAGGCGGATATGTGCCCTCGCCCACGCTCAAGGAAGAGCTGCGTGCCTGGGTTACAAAAGAAATCGGTGCAATGGCCCGGCCCGATGACATTCGCTTTAGCGATCAGCTACCGAAAACACGCTCCGGCAAGATCATGCGCCGCCTGCTTCGCGAACTCGCCACAAGCGGTGAGGTCAAGGGCGACATCACAACCCTCGAGGATTTCGCCGTCATCAGCAAGCTCAAGGACAGCGACGAATAGGTTCCAGCCGCAGGAAGCGCTTCCTGCACCCCTGCTCCGAACATCATCGGAGTGGGGGTTTCTCTTTTTATAAGAGTATCGAAAAAGGAGGGCACTCTGGAGCTAACTGCATGGCGCTTCCAAAGAAACATTGCGAACTGCTCCCAAGCCGTCTCTACGCCGCGCCGGTGGAAACGCCAATCGGCGCAGACTCTTTCTGAAGTGGAGGATCATTGGTGAAATGTCCAATTCCGATCCATTGCTGCTCTGAGTTCAGTGCCGCAACCAGAGACGTACCACAGCCTCCATGTAAATCGACATCATCATCACCTTCATCGTCCAAGGCAATCTCAAGAATTCGTTCCAGCAACTTCAACGGCTCTTGAGTGGGATACGCGAGATGCTCCTCGCCGTGAGGATGGAGTAGCTCGATATCGTCCCACACCGGCCCGATTGATACTCCCGCAATTTCGTCCATATACAGCTTGTAATGAGGCTCGGCTCCGTACTTTTCCTGAATGATGAGACCTGTGTCGTGAAGCGTCTGCATATCTTCCTTCGAGTAGCGCCAGTCTCGCATCAAACCAAGAAATTCATACGCACGCTTCGTCTTCGATGATGCCGCTTTTCCCTGGGCGACAAGATTGCCGTGCCGATACCGCCTCCCAGTCTCAGCCTCCACATTTATATAAAGCTTCTCCGCAGAGCCCTCGTCTTCGGGGCGGTAGAGGTGCTCGTAATAGCATTTTGCGTCGCCACTGTAAAGCAGTAGGACGCCGTGAGCGCGCCCAAGACGCTTCGATCCGTGGGTTACGTCATGGCTGCCTGACTGCCGCTGCCATATCTCCTCATTAATGAAATTGCTTTTTCCTAAAATCGGGTCGAGCATGACACGGATATAGTGTTTGGCGTCCCAATCACAGTGGTAGTAGAAGCTTCCAGAAGGCTTCAGGACGCGGGCAAGCTCAACACATCGGGGTCGCATGAAATTTGTATAGGCTTGCGTAGATTCTGCACAGTCCTCGAACGCCAGCTTCTCCCGGAACTCCTTCCAGAATTCCTTGAACGTGCCGTCCGCTTCGCAAGGCGGGTCGAGGTAAACGAGGTCGATGCATTTATCTGGCAGCTTCTTCAACTGCTCAAGGTTGGCACCGCAATCAATGACCCTAGTATCGACATGGCAGAATTGCTGGTTCAACGTCTGCGACATATTGCTTATCACCCAATTTCACTATCTTCTCTTGTCGCTCCGGAGAATGGTCAATTCGGCTCAGCGTCGGCTTGATGAGTTAGGCATATTGATGGGGCGCACATAAGGAGAGAGCCACTATGTCTGACGAAAATACCCGCCCGATGCCGGATGACTCCACCGTTCCCGCGGAAAGTGAAAGGTTGGAAAACGAAGAGAAGCTGAATCATCTTGCGGACGAGATAGGACAGTCAAACTGGAAAGACGCCGCGGCATTAACACCGAGGTCACAATATCAGTACAACGTAGTGGAAACCTGAGAGCAGTTGAATTGGAAAGCAATGGGCGTACTTGTGTTCAGGAAGGCTTGTAATTCATTGATTCTTTGGTGGAGCTAGTCGGGATCGAACCGACGACCTCATCATTGCGAACGATGCGCTCTCCCAGC
>Ga0182030_10002232_pt1 | contig 41003 bp, 40 predicted proteins | sample 812S3MmetaG_FD_121299 | JGI IMG/M metagenome (GOLD analysis project Ga0182030, IMG submission 121299) | Permafrost microbial communities from Stordalen Mire, Sweden - 812S3M metaG (Illumina Assembly) | ecosystem: Environmental > Terrestrial > Soil > Wetlands > Permafrost | place: Sweden...
CGCCGCCCGCCGCCGCCGCCGCCCGCCCGCCTGCCCGCGCGCGGTGCGACGGGCACACTCCGTTCAGATCTCGATGCCCTCGGTGGGAGCGTCCGTGGGATAGGGCTCCGCGCGTATTCCCGCGCGACTCGCCGCTGAGGCCCTGCGCCCGGCGGCGGGGACCAGCCGCGTCGCGGCGCCAAGGCCGGTGGCGGGCATGTTGTGGTAGAGGCACTCGTAGCGCCCCGCCGACACCAGGTAGGTCTCGTGCCAGATGCCCACCTCGCCGCTGGAGCCGATGCGCCTGTTGAAGGCGACCCACGCGGGCCAATGCGCGCTGTCGCGTTCGCGCGCGTAGGCCTCGAGGTGGTCGAAGGAGCGCCAGTACTGCACCACCATCGGCGCCAGCGGGCTACCGAGGTACAGCTTCGCGCCCAGCAGGCCCGCCTCGGGCCGCCGTTGGAGCTCGCGGATCATCCGCGGCATCGCCACCAGGACCGGCAGCCACTTGTGGACCTTCGCCGGGCGGTTGACGCGCATGCCGATCAGGAACACCACGAAGTCGCCCTCGATGTCCGCCGTGACGCGCCTGTCGATCACCGGTGCCATCGCCAGCGCGATTCTGTCATGCCTCGCCTCGTCACAGGTGATCCGTTCTCGATACAGGCCCGACAGTGGGCCGGGCCAGCGACGAGTTCCGCCGCACCCTCGTCGACGCGGGCCTGATCGTCGACGGCCTGCGCATCATCGAAGGCACCACCAACGAGGGCATCGCCCGTGACATGGCGCTCCACCCGGAGAGCATCGCACGGGTCGCACAGACGGCGTGAGCCGCACTGAGCCCGCCGGCGTCCTGCCCGCGAGGATGCATGGCGCCGCGGGGTTCGCCGGAGGGCTAAAGGTCCTCCCGCCAGCGCGTCGATGCCCGGTTATGGGGCAAGAAAGCGCAGATCGCGGCGTGCCGGCGCTGATCGAGGCGATCGCCGGGCGTGGCGCTCACGAGAGCGAGCGGCTGGCAGCGACGATGCTTGGACGCTGCTGGCCCGGTGGCATGGGCGACCGCAGCGAGGTGGCCGCGCTGGAGTGGGTGCGGCGCTGGGGCCCGCGCAGCGCCGGTGTGATGCCTCCGGCCTGCCGCTGTGCGGCGCAGAGCTGCACCATCTGCAACTGAGAGCCCCGGGTTGACATCGCGGCGAGTACGCCTCTAGCGTGGCGAGCCGGTCCCCGAGCGAGAGGCTGGGCGATGGGCGAGCGGATACTGCTGCGCGGCGGATATGTGGTCACGATGGACGGGCGGATCGGCGAGCTGCCCGGCGGCGATGTGCTGATCGAGGGGGCGAGCATCGCCGAGGTGGCCCCGCACATCGAGGTGGCCGACGCGGAGATCGTCGACGTGGCCGGGCACGTGGTGATGCCCGGCTTCGTGGACACGCACAGGCACACGTGGCAGACGCCGTTTCGCGGCATCTGTGCGGACTGGACGCTGGAGAGCTACTTCCGCGGGATTCGCATGTCGATCTCTCCCAACTGCGCCGCGCAGGACGTGTACGCCGGCAACTACCTCGGGGCGCTGGAAGCGGTCGACGCGGGGGTCACGACGATCCTGGACTTCTCCCACTGCAACAACACCCCCGAGCACGCCGACGGCGCCCTGCAGGGGCTGCGCGATGCGGGCATCCGCGCCATGTTCGCCTACGGCTACTACCCCGCGCCGGCGGCCGAGCCGGTGTTCACCGAGCATTCCCAGCGCCTTGCCGACGCGCTGCGCATCCGCGATCAGCAGCTCTCCAGCAACGACGGGCTGATCACGATGGGCGTGGCTCTGACCGAGGTGGGCCTGTTGCCGTTTGATCAGACGATTGAGGAGGCGCGCTCCGCGCGCCGGATGGGCGTGCCCAGCGTGCTGCACACCGGTTGCAAGTGGGGCTCCCTCGCCACGGAGGGAATCCCCGAGCTCGACCACCACGGCCTGCTCTGTGCCGAGCAGGTGCACGTGCACTGCAACACACTCGACGAGCGGAACTTCCGCCGGCTGGCCGAGCACGGCTGCAAGGTCTCCAGCAGTCCCGAGACCGAGATCCAGATGGGCATGGGGCACCCCGTGATCCGCCGGGCGCTGGAGTTCGGGATGCGCCCAAGCCTCTCCTGCGACGTGATCTCCTCCAACTCCGGCGACATGTTCAGCCAGATGCGCATCGGCCTGCAGTTCGAGCGCTGCATGCGCAACGACACCTTCAACGCCCGCAACGAGATGCCCGAGGCGCTCGATCTGACGGTGCGCGACGCGCTGCGCTGGGGCACCGCCAACGGCGCCCACGCGATGGGGCTCGAGGATCGCATCGGCTCGCTGACGCCCGGCAAGCAGGCCGACGTGATCGTGATCGGGGGACGGCGCCTGAACATGCTGCCGATGGCCGACCCGGTGGGCTGCCTCGTCGCGCAGGCAAATCCCTCCAACGTCCGCCACGTGCTCGTCGCCGGGCGCTTTCGCAAGCGTGAGGGCGAGCTGGTGGATGTGGATGTCGAGCATGCCGCCGCGCTGGCGCAGGACGCCTGCGAGCGGGTGCTGGGCGCCGTCACCGGCGCCGGGCAGCCGTTGCTGCCGGCGCTCCCCGATGGCTTCGCCGACCTGATCAACACGATGGCCGCGCAGAACCTCGCGCGGGCCTGGAGCATCGAGGTGGGCGCCTGAGCGGCCCGGCTCAGCGCAGCAGCATGCCGCCGCAGCGCCCGCACCCGGCGCGCGTGGGAGGATCGGCTGCGTGCCCGCTGTTCAGCCGCCGCTGAGAGCGCAGGACCTTCACGTCACGCGCGTCGGCGCCGGCCCGGCCGTCGTGCTCGTGCACGGCAGCGTCGTGGGCGCAGCGCGCACCTGGCGCCGGCAGCTCGCGCTCGCCGAGCACTGGTCGCTGCGGCTGCCCGACCGGCCGGGGTTCGGGGGCAGCGCGCCGCTGGCGCGCGGGGACTTCGAGCGCGAGGCGCCGGCCATCGCGGGACTGCTCGGGGACGGCTCGCACCTGGTCGGGCACTCCTACGGCGGCGTGATCGCGCTGTATGCCGCCGCGCTGCGGCCCGAGGCGGTGCTATCGCTGACGGTGTCCGAGCCGGGCTGTCTGGCTGTGGCCGCGGGCGACCCGCTCGTGGACGCGCAGATCGCCGCGGGCGAGCTGCTCTACCGCGGCGCACACACGCTCACACCGCACCAGTTCCTGCGGGCGTTCCGCGGCGGTGTCGGCTCAGCCCACGAGACGCCGCAGGAGCTGAGCGGCGAGCTGCTGCAGGGCGCGCGCCTGCTGATGGGCGAGCGGCCGCCGTGGGAGGCCGACCCCCCGCTGGAGCAGCTCGCCCGCGCCGGCTTCTCCAAGCTCGTGATCTCCGGCGGGCACTCGCCCGTGTTCGAGGCCGTATGCGACATCCTCGCGAGGCGCCTTGGCGCCGAGCGGGCCCGCATCGCCGGGCGCTCGCACACGATCCCCGCGACCGGCGAGGCCTACAACCGGTGCCTTCACCGCTTCCTCCAGCACAGCGAGCGAGCCCGCGCCGGCGACGGGGCCGGGCCCGGCGCGGCAGCGCTCGGATAGGGTGGGGCGAGGTGCCGGCCCCACGCAAATCAGGCGCCCGCGAGGAGCGGATCGCGCTGGTGCTCGCCGGCGGAGGCGCGCGCGGCGCCTATGAGGCCGGCGTGCTCTCGGCGCTGGCGCCCGCTCTCTCCGCGCACGGGCAGAGCCCGGACGTCATCATCGGCACGAGCATCGGCGCGCTGAACGGATCGTTCTTTGCAGCGCGCGCACACGAACCGCTCCAGGACGCAGCCGAGGCGGCGCTGTCGATGTGGCGCCGGCTGCGCTGGGGTGACGCGCTGCGCCCGCTGGCCTCGCCGTCGGAGCTGCGCCGCCTCATCGGTGCGGGCGCGATGCTCGCCGGGCTGCCCGGCGCGGGCCTGCCCGGGCTGCTGGACTCCTCACCGCTGCGCGGCACGCTGCAGCGCGTGGTCTCCTTCGAGCAGATAGCGCGCAACGTCGCCAGCGGCGCGCTCAGCACCGCCGCGGTCGTGGCGACCGACTATGCGTCCACGCGCAGCGTCGTCTTCCATCACGGCGGCCCCGAGCCCGGCCTGGACGCGCTGCACGCGATCGACTACTTCGCCACGCGGCTGGCACCCGAGCACGTGCTCGCCTCCGCGGCGATCCCGGGAGCCTTCCCGGCGGTGCAGATCAGCCGCCCGCGCGCCGCAGCCGGCTGGTACGGGGATGGCGGCGTGCGGCTGAACGCCCCGCTCGCGCCCGCGCTGGCGCTGGGCGCCGACCGCGTCGTGGTGATCGGCCTGAACTCGTCGGTCACGCACGCCAGGGACGGCTGGCGCCCGGATGCGATCGACGGCATCGCAGCGCTGCTGCAGGTCGTCCTCGCCGACCAGCTGGCCGGCGACGTCGGCGTGCTCGCCGCGGTCAACGAGACGCTCACCCCGCCGCGCTCCTCCGGCGGGCAGGCGCCCGCATCCGCGCGGCGCACGCCCGCATCCAGGGGCGCTCGCCGCCGCATCCCCTACATCTTCATAGCCCCCGCCGATCGCCTGGAGATCGGCCGGCTGGCGCGGGAGATCTACCGCCGCCACTACGCGGGCATCACCAGCCTCGTGCGCGACACCAACCTTGCGCTGTTCGGGCGGATCGTCAACGCCGAGCGCAGCGCGATCCACGGGGAGCTGCTCAGCTACCTGTTCCTCGCAGGCGAGTTCATCGAGGCGCTCATCGCCCTCGGCCGGCGCGACGGCGACAGCTGGCTGGCGGCGCGACACGACGCCGGCATGTGGCAGATCGGACGGCTCCCGCTGCCCTCGCCCACGCCGGGCGCCACGGCGGGCGCTCCGGGCAGACGCGCCCCGCGCCGGCCCGCCAGCTGAGCCCGCCAGCGAGCTCTCGCCGCCCGCTCAATCCAGGTTTTCGAGGATCTCGTTGGCGCGCGACCACTGCCCGGGCGCCACGACCAGGTAGATGTCCCCGCGCCCGAACCTGTCGGGCTGATGGTCGGCGGTGCACGCCGCGTCGACGCCCAGCGCGCGCAGTTGGTCGCGCCACGCCACGGCGGTGCTCTCGTCCGCGAACGTGCTCACCGTCTCCGAGCCCTCCAGGCGCGGGTCGTTGAAGGAGAGCTTGGGATCCTTGGCAACCTTGGCCCGCCTGCGAGGCAGCCGCATGGACCCAGCCTAGAGCGCGAGCGGCGGGATGCGCGCTGACGGCGCGCGGCCGGGCGCAGGCGCGCTCAGGCCGCGCGGGCGCCCGGCACCAGCCGTAACCGCTCGGGCAGCAGCGGCAGCACCGCGCGCCTGACGTACTCCGCCCCGCCGGCCACCAGGGCGCGGCGCACGAACGGCGGCGGCACCGGGGAGAAGCCGTACTGCTCGCGAATGCGATCGGGCAGCAGCGCCACGGTGATGAAGTTCGCCGTCTCCAGGAGCGGGCGCGCCGCGAGCGGCACGGGCGGCGAGAGCACGATCTTGCGCGCCCGGTCCCGGGCCCAGTCGGTCACGAACAGCTCATCGCCGTCGAGCATGCGCGAGCGGTAGGCGTCCACGGCGGCGAGCGTCGCGGGCATGTCTCGCGGCTTCAGGCCGAACAGCCGCCCGATGAGCCTGTAGTCCTCCCAGAACGCCGCCTCCTGAGCGCGGGAAATCGACCTGACGTACTTGCGGTAGACGACGAGCGAGGAGTCGTACAGCGAGAAGAGCACCCACAGCAGCATCTCGGGATCGTCGGCCCGGTAGGCCGTCCCCGCCGGGTAGGGGCCCACCGCATGCTCAAGCGTGCCGCTGACGCGGCGGTGCATCGCGCGCACGCGGCGGGTGATCCGCTCGGCCTCCGCGCGCGACCCAAATGCGATCGTGTTCATCGTGCGGGCGGTCCGCGCAAGGCGGTCGTAGGGCTCCTCAAGCGAGTTGGTGTGTGCCAGCAGGCCGATCACCGCGACGGGGTGTGCGGCCTGCATCAGCAGCGCCCGCTGGCCCGAGAGTGCGAGCGCCCGCTCGCTGTGCACCCGGCGCATCATCGAGTCCGCCGTGAAGAAGGAGCCGGCGGACGCGCGCATGCGCCGATTCTAGATCCGCGCGCGCTCCGCCCCGGCGGTTTCTGCTTGGCTGGGGCGATGCGCCCGGCTCTACCGCCCAGGCAGCCCGACATTCCGGCGGATCTCGACGTCGTGGCGCTCGCCGCGCTGAGCCATGACGAGCGCGTCAGCGAGGTCGAGCTCTCGGGGGATGAGCTCGCCGGCCAGAGCGCGCGGGGCGCCAGCTTCACGGCGATGGCCATGTCCGGCGTTGACCTGTCGGGCTCGCGCCTGGAGCACCTGCGCATCGCCAACTCGGCCCTGACGGGCTGCAACCTGGCGAACGTGCGGGCACGCGGCGCGTCGCTCGACACGGTCGTGATCCGCGGCTGCCGGCTCACCGGGGTCGAGCTCGCCGAGAGCAGCCTCTCAGACGTGCAGTTCGCGGAGTGCCGAATCGACCTGGCGACGCTGCGCGCCTGCAGGCTCGCGCGCGTGAGCTTCGAGGACTGCGTGCTCGCCGACACAGACTTCCTGGAGGCGAAACTGGACTCGGTCCGCTTTGAGCGCTGCAACCTCACCGGCGGGGATCTGCGCGGCGCGCGCATGGCGCGCTGTGAGCTGCGGCGCAACGAGCTCGACGGGCTGCAGGGTGTGGAGAGCCTGCGCGGCTGCGCGATGGAATGGAGCGACATCGTGGCAATGGCGGGCACGCTCGCGCAGGCGCTGGGCATCGAGACGCTCGACGCCGGGCCGCCGCCCCCGGGCTAACCTCGGAGCATGGCCCAGCCGCTGAAGAGGGTGTTCGCCCAGCTGCGCGCGCTCATGCGCGAGTCGAAGTGGCGGCGCCTGGCGGTGCTGGCGGTGGTGCTGATCGTGGCCTACGTGATCGCCGTGTCGCTGTTGCCGAACAGCGTGCTCAACACCTTCCACCAGGTCGAAGAAAAGTCCAACGGCATCATCGAAAACCCCAACGGCGGCCGCGAATCGCGCTGATCGCGGGGCGGGGGAGCCCCGTATCGCGCCGTGGCGGGCCCGTGAGCGCTCCGACGCGCGGGCCAGGTAGTACTCTGCTCGCCAATGCTTGACAAGCTCAAGGCCCGGTATGGCGGGGGTTCACACGAGACCTCGCCGCTGTTCGTCGGCATGGTCGGCATCTCGATCCCCGTGATCCTGATCGCGCTCGCCTGCGTCGGCGGGGGTACCGCCGTGCTCGTGCTGGCGGTCATCGCGATGGTGCTGGTGGGCGGCGCGACGCTCACCTTCGTGATCGTGCTCGCGACCGACGCACCGGAGTCGCCGGAGGGCGAGGAGTCCTCCGAGCACGCCAGTGCCGGCGCCGCCTGAGCGCCAAGCGCCCGCGCGCTGCAGTGCCCTCTAGAAGGGCCCGGGGCCGAACGGCGCCCCCTCGGTCGCGGGGCTCGCAAGCAGGCACTGGCCGCTGCGCATGCCCGTCACCTGGTTGGGGTGCGCTTCGCGCGGCCACAGTTCTTCGGTCGCGTCCTTGCTGTCCCATGTGTCGCTGTCGCCTTCGCAGGTGAGGTTGCCCGTGATCGTGTTGGAGAGGATCTCGATCGCATCGGGGTCGGCGAGCTGATCGTCGACGATGCTCACGTTTCCGCCCACCTGCACGCGGGCGATCCCAAGCCAGCAGGAGCGCAGGCCGCTGATGGTCAGGCTGCCGCCGATGTCGTTGTCCTCATAGTCGCTGTAGACCGGGAAGTGCACCGTGGTGAACGCCCCAAGCGAGTCGCACCGCATCCCGCCGCCGCCGCCGGTCTGGGCGAGGCTGCCCGCGATGTCGGCGTGATGGATCACCACCCCAAGGGGTTCGTGCTCGCTCACGCCGCCGCCCACGCTGAGCGTGCTCGAGAGCGTCCCGGGGTTCGGGTTGGGGTCATCGACGCACGTGAACTGCTCCGGCTCGCAGCCGAGCAGGGCCGTGGCGCCCTTCTGCACTATCAGGTTGTGGGCGACCGTCAGGTTCGATTCGCCGGTGTGCGTGCGGTCGTCCAGGCCGTAGTCGGCGAGCAGCGTGGCTCCGGCCAGCACGGTGAGGTCGCCCCCAACCTGCACGCTGCCGTGGTCGATGAGGCAGTAGCCGCCAACAGACACGTTGCCCCGGTAGCGGCCGGTGAGCACCCCGGGGCGCTTTGCGCTCCCGCTGCACGTGGGCGCGGGCGCACGCCGGGGGTGGCGCTTGGCCCTCCCGGCGGCGTGAGCGCCGGTGGACGCGCCGGCGCCCGCGGCCGTCGCGAGCAGCGCCAGCAGGATGCTCGCGCAGCCGAGCAGCGCGCCCGCGCGCGGCCGGGACATCATTCGGCGTCCGGCCACGCGACCTCGCCCATGATCCCGTCGCCGCCCTCTGGGCGCACGCCGCCGACGGCGATCACCTCAAGGCCCTCCGGCCCGCCCTCGAACGCGCGCACCACCTCGGGTGCCACGCGCAGCACGTCCCACGGGTGCAGCTCCACGATCTCCTCGCCGAGCAGCACGCTTCCCGAGCCGGCCACCACGATGTAGGCCTCCTCCTGCTCGCGGTGGCTGTGGGCGACGGGGCTGCGAAGGTTGGGGCCATAGCGGAAGTGGCTGACGCCGAGCTCCTTCGAGTCGAGATGGCTGCGGCCGAAACGCCCTTCGATCCCGGGCGCCCTGTCGCCGACGACGTCGTCGAGCTCGAGCAGATTCACCTTCGCGTAGCTTGACATCAGGTCTCCTCCTGGTTGGCTGCGGGCGCAGCCACGATAGCTCTCTGCGAGCGCGCTCGCTGCGCAGCGGGGCCAGCTCAGCGGCGGGGCGGGCGCGAGCGGCGCCCGGCGGCGCCCGCGTGCACCACGAAGCGCAGCACCAAGCCAAGCGCCAGCGCGCACACCAGCGCGGCGACGGCGCCGAACGCGCTCCACACGGGGACGATCATCGCCGCGCCGATGACGTCGGCCAAAAGCCCCCTGCGCCTGCCCGGATCCCGCATCTCAGAGCCAGGATCGCACACCGCCGAGCGGCCTCGGCCCCGGTCCGCGGGAACAGCCGGCGCCCGGGGCGCGCGCGGGCTACTGTGGAGGGGCTATGAGAGCAAGCGGGCCGCATCTGAGCCACCGGCCGCTCCGGAGGGCCTGAGGGGGGCGCATGACCCTGCCGCCGGCCACTCTCGACGGGCTCGTGCTGGCCAGCGGGGTGCAGGGCGGGCACGCACGCGCTCCCGGCTACGAAACGGTCGTGATCCTCGTGCTGATCGTGCTGATGGCGCTTGGCGGCGCACTGATCTACCGGCACCGGCGCCGCAACGGCAACGCCCACCATCCGGTGGATGACCACTGGCAGGCGCTGGCGGTGATGGGCGAGCTCTGCCCCCACGGCTGGCAGGCGCAGATAACCCTGTACGGGTGGGGTGCGCCGGTGCCCGCCGATGCGCCGCCCTCGCGGGTGCCGCTGGTGGAGCTTGAATGGAAGCAGTTCGAGGAGGACTCCCGCCGCGTGGCGATCGCCCGCCGCGTGTGGGCGCCGAGCATCGGCGAGGCCCTGGAGAGCATGGTGCGCGACCGCCGCACCGACCTCACGCTGGAGCAGATCGAGCGCTCCGTATCGGAGGAGGAGGACATCTGGTGGAACGACTGAGGCGTGGCTCAGGCGGCGGCGGGCGAGCTCACGGGGCGGCTCTCGCCTGTCACTGAGCTCAGGCGCGCGGCGAGCGGAAGGCCGCCGAGCGCGACCGCGGCCATCGCCAGGAACGCCGCCAGCGGGTGATGCACGAGAGCCTGCACGAGCAGTGCGACCACCAGGCCGCCCAGGTTGCCCGCCATCCAGATGATCGCCCCCGCGGTGCCCGCGCCCGCGCCCGCCAGCCGCTCGGTGGCGGTGAGGATCACGGGCAGCGCCGGCAGCAGCACCACACCCATCGCAACGAGCGCGATCGCCTGCGCTCCGATCCAGGAGCTCAGCGCCAGCAGCACGCATCCGGCGCAGCCGACCAGCACGGCGGTGCGCATGAAGCCCTTCGTGGCGTGGCGGCGCTCCACCAGCGGCGAGAGCACCGCGCAGCCGATGATCCCCGCCACGACCATCCCGACCAGCAGCACCCCCGCCGTGGTTTCAGAGACACCCGCGGGCGCCAGCAGCGTCTGCAGCCAGGTGGCGATCGCGACGAAGATGCCGAAGCCCACGAACACCAGGCCGCACAGCGTGCGCATCGCCGGCATGCCCCACAGCGCCCTGGCGACGTTGCCCCGGATCGCGGCGTGCTCCTCGCTTCTGTGCGCGGGGCGTCGCAGCGCCAGTGCCAGCCACAGCGCCGGCGCCACCGCCATCGCCGCCTCGACGATCAGCAGCCGCTGCAGCTGGCCGTGGGCGCCGAGCGTCGGCCCGAGCAGCAGCGCGAGCAGCATGCCCACGAAGTTGCCCGCCGAGCCGACGGCGATGCCGTTGGCGCGCTCGTGCGCGGGCAGGTACTCGCCGGCGAGCTTGCTCACCCCGCTCAGCACCACCGGCTGGGCGATCGACACGAGCACCTGCCCGGCCAGCGCCCACGCGAACGTTTCGCCGCCAAGGCGCACCACGCCGCCGAGCGCGACGAGTGCACCGCCCAGCGCGAGGGAGGGCTTGAACCAGCGGTCCAGGAGTATGCCAGCGGGGATCGCCAGCGCGACGTACATCAGCGGGAAGATCTCCGCGAGCCAGCCGATCGCCCCGACCGAGACGCCATAGCGCCTGGCGCTTTCGGTGGTGATCGCCGCGTATGTCAGCCACAGCACCTGCGTGGCGGCGCACACGAGCGCGTAGGCGATGATCACCGGCCATCCGCCGGCGGCGCGCCCGCTCCTGTTCGTGAGGTTCGCTCGCTGCATCTGCTCTGGTCGCTCGGCGCCGCGGCGCCGCGCTGCGGGAGCCTATTGAAGCCCGGCTGCCGGGGCGCCCGCCGCTCAGGCGGAGCTGCAGGCCGAGAGGCCGAGCTGCCTGGCCAGGGAGCGGTCGTGCGTGGCGGCGCGGTTGAGCGACCCGACCGCCGTTTCCTCCAGGGAGGATTCGTTGTCCTTCAGGCCCTGCGTCAGCTCGCTGACGTCACGCGCCTCCTGGTCATAGCCGGACAGCAGATTCTCGATCGTGCCCGCCTCGCCCGGCGGGCGCGGCAGCGCCGCCAGCTTCGCGTCGGCCGCAAGCGCGAGCTTGACGGTCTGGGCCGACAGCGCGGCCAGCTGTTTGCGCGCCGAGGGCGATTCCCTGCTCAGCCCCAGCGAGCGCTGCTGCAGCGGAGCCTGCTGCGCCGCCAGCGCGGTGCAGATGGCGTCGGCGCGCGAGATGAACTGCGTCCTGGTCGCGGGGCCGGCGGGCGCGGCCGTCCCCGGCGTCGGTGCCGCCGGCACGCTCGAGCCGCCGCCCGCGGCGGCGCCCGAACCGCAGCCTGCTAGCGCGACGGCGAGGGCCAGGGCGCCGATGCCCGTCCGCGATGAGCCTTGCGCTCGCAAGCAAGGCACTCTATTGCCGGTGTCGAGCGCTGCGGCGGGGGAGCGGCTAGCGGTGGGGCGCGTCGGACCACAGGCGGGGCCCGGCAAGGCGTGAGGTGAGCAGGCCCTCCACGGCCTCGGCCGGCGCGGGCGGCCCCATGAACGTGCCCTGGGCCATCGAGCAGCCCATCTCCCGCAGCGTGCTGACCTGCTCGTAGGTCTCGATGCCCTTGGCGACGACCGTGAGCGACAGCTCGCGCCCGACGATCAGGATCGCCTCCAGCAGCCAGCTGCGGTAGTCCTCGTCCTCGGCGGCCGCCAGCGAGCTCTTGTCCACCTTCAGGCAGTCCAGCGGCAGGGTGCGCAGGTCGGAGTGGTAGGCGTAGCCGCTGCTGCCGAAGTCGTCGATCGCGATCTTCACGCCCATCTCGCGCAGCTGGCGAAGGCGCTCGGACGCGGCGCCGACGTCGCCCATGACCGCGGTCTCTGAGACCTGCAGCGTGAGCAGCGAGGGGTCCACGCCGGACTGCTGCAGGGCGCGGCGCACGTCGGTGAGGATGCCATCGCGGTTGAGCTGGTTGGCCGAGACGCCGACGGCGACGCCGAGCTGGTTGCCGCCCACGTCCCACGCCGCGGCGCGGGCGCAGGCCTCCTCGAGCGCCCAGCGCCCGATCGGGACGATCAGCCCGGTCTCCTCGGCGAGCGCCAGGAAGGCGTCGGGCTCGAGCACGCCCTGCTTGGGGTGCTGCCAGCGCAGCAGAGCCTCCACGCCGACCACCTTCTTGGCCGCCAGGTCATAGATCGGCTCGTAGAGCAGGGAGAACTGGCCGTCCAGCAGGGCCGCGTTGAGCTCGGCCTCCAGCACGCTGCGGCCCTCGATGACCGCGCGCATGTTCGCGTTGAAGAGCGTGTAGCGGTCCTTGCCCGCGGACTTGGCGGCCAGCAGCGCCAGCTGGGAGTCGTGCAGCAGGTCCTCCGCGCTCTCGTAGCGGCCGAAGGCCACGCCGATGCTCGCGGTCAAAAAGAAGCTCGGCCCGAACTCCTCCAGGCCGACCGGTTTGTGCAGCGACTCGATCATTCGCCTCGCCAGGTTGTCCAGGCGCACGCCCCTCGCCGCGGACTCCACCAGCACGACGAACTCGTCGCTGCCCATGCGCCCGACGGTGTCCTGGCCGCGCACGACCGACTCCAGGCGCTCGGCGACGATCGAAAGCAGCTTGTCGCCGGCGCTCTCGCCGAGTTTCTCGTTGACGTCCTTGAACCAGTCGATGTCGACGATCAGGGCGCCCGCGAGCATCCCCGACTGGCGCGAGGCGCGGGCGACCATGCGCCCGGCGCGATCGAGGGTCAGCGCACGGTTGGGGAGCCCGGTGAGCGGGTCATACAGCTCGGGTGCCGGCACGTGGGGCGTGGCCGACGTCCGCACGGGAGGCAGCTCGGGCTGCGGCGGCGGCGGCGCGACGGCGGCGGTTGCGGGCGGGGCCTCGCCCGCGGCGGCGGAGCCGGCGCCCATCATCAGCACCAGCATGGCCAGCAGCACGCTCAGCAGGATGCCGGAGAGCAGCACCGTCACGGCGCTGTTGTCGGCGAGCACACCCGAGCTGAGCGCGGGGCCCGCGATCCTGACGCTCCAGCCCTCGTGCAGGTCCGAGCGCAGGCTCTGTCCGTTGGCGGGCGCCGCTCCTCCGGAGAAGAGGATGTTCGCGCTGCGATGGCCGTAGCGCAGGCGCAGCGCATAGCCGGGGTGGCTCGTCAGCGCCTCGCGCACCAGCACTTCGGGCAGCAGCACCTCGCGCAGCCAGCCCGCGAACGCCGCCGCGCGCCCCTGTGCACTGACCGGGGTCACGTTGCCGCGGTAGACGGGTGCGAGAACGCTCAGGGCGCCGCCGCCGGCGGAGGCGATCGCCGCGTAGCCGCTCTGGCCCGTTTCACGGGCGAGCAGCAACGCGTGCGTGGTGGCGCAGAAGTCGAACCCCGCCGGCAGCGCATATGCCTGCGTGCGGGTCAGTTCCACCAGCGCGAGGCAGTGATAGTCGTGTTTGCTGGCGGGCGTGACCGCAAGGGGCGCCGCCGCGCCGGTGGCGGCGGCGGTGGTGCCGGCGGCCGTGGTGCGCGCCGCGTCGCTGCGGCGGGCCACGAAGGCCTGCTGATCGCTGGGCCGAACCAGGCTGAGCACGGCGAGGCTCTCCAGTTCCGGATAGCGGCGCAGCGTGCGCGCCCAATGCGCCCAGCGGGTGAATTCGTCTCTGCTGCTCTGCGGGTTGCCCGCGAGGTAGGTGCTCCCGGCTATCGCCAGGTCGTCCTGGTGCTGGATGCCGTCGGAGATGGTGGAGTCGATGCCCGCCGCGGTGCGGGTGAACGTTCGCGCAGCCTTGGCGGTGTCGCTGTGAGCCACCGATTTGGCCTCGATCAGCGAGACGACGCTGCCGGCGGCCACACACAGCACGGCGGCGGCAAGCCACGCGTTGCGCCGGCTGCGGGCGGCGTTCGTTGCAGGGGCGCCATCGCCGGCGCTCTGCCCGGGCGCGGGCGGTGCGTCGCCCGCGACGCTCTCAGGCTGCTCGGCGCCGTGCGGCGCCGGCGCGTTCTCCTGCCCGGCGGGCGCGTCGCCGTCGTGGCTCTCGCTCTCAGACATGGTCGACTCGCCTCCTTGCGGTCCTCGCCTTCAGACCTAGCGGACGCGAGCGCCCGCCGGCTGTAGCACCGTGGTGGGGAACTGGACACATGGCCGAGGCGGGCATGCGGGCGAATCGGCGCCTGAGGGGGAGAGCTGAACAAGCGAAGGCCGCGTTGCAGCGCCGGGCGCCGGCAGCGGGCCGCTTTTGCCGCACGCCGGTCTCGGTATCTCACCGCCCGGCTGCGGGAAGCTCCGGATGCTCGCAGGCCCCGTGGGGGCATAGCTTGCGGACATGGGTGAAGCCGGCAGCTTGGGAGCGGACGCGGCGGTCGCAGAGGCCGCGGCGGCGCCGCGGCCGGCGCCCGACGGACTGTTCGAGGACGTGCTGTGCGCGGTCGACGGGACGCCCGAGAGCCTGCTGGCAGTCGAGCAGGCGGGCACGATGACCCACGAGCGCGGGAAGCTGACGGTGCTGGTGGTCACCGCCCACCGCCACGAAGCCGACCGCCGCTCGCCGGCGATCGGCCCGATTGCCACGAAGGCGATCCTCGACCGGGCTGCAGAGGTCGCCGAGAGGTCGGGTGTGCCCTACACGCTCGAGGTCGATCCGGCGGGCCCGCCCGAACAGGTCGTGCTCGACTGGGCGCGCGGCCGCAGCCTGCTCGTGATCGGCGCTCCATCGACCAGCTGGTTCGGCGGCATGTTCGCGGGAGGCGTCGCCGTCGCCGCCGAGGCGGCGCTGAGTGGCCCGATGCTCATCGCCAGGCGCACGCCCGGCGGCCTCTCCCTGACGCGGCGCCTGGTGCTCGCCAGCGACGGCATGGCCGGCTCGGATGAGCTGGTGGATCTCGGCGGGCGGCTCGCCCGTGCCGCCGCGGCCCACGTCGTGCTGCTGCACGCCTGCGGCTCCGAGCGCCCGTCGCGCTCGCGGCGCCTGCGCGAGCAGGCGGCCCGCCTCGATGGTGCGCTGCCAGGGGGCTGCGAGCTGCAGCTGGAGGAGGGCGCGGCGCGCACGGTCATCCTCGAACGCGCGCGGGCGCTGAACGCCTCTCTGATCGTGATGAGCAGCCGCCGGCTGCGAGGGCTGCGCGTCGTGGGCAGCGTCAGCCGGCGCGTGGTCCATCAGAGTCACTGCTCGGTGCTGCTCGTGCCGCCCGAGAGCCACCTCTCCCAGGGATGAGCGCGTGGTCCACGCGCCTCTGAGCCCGGTGAGCGTGGGCGAGCTCTCGCTGGAGCGGTTCTCCACGGTGCTCGAGCCCGAGCGCTACGAGCAGGTCAGCGAGGGGATCGAGCGCGGTGGGCCGCTGTTCGCCGGGCGCACCGTGTGGAACGTCAGCTCGACGGCTCGCGGGGGAGGGGTCGCTGAGATGCTGAGCACCCTGCTCGCCTACGCGCGAGGCGCCGGCATAGACGCGCGCTGGGAGGTGATCGGCGGCGACTCGGAGTTCTTTGCCCTGACCAAGCGGATCCACAACCGCCTGCACGGCTTCGACGGCGACGGCGGTCCCCTCGGCGAGCGGGAGAGCGAGGGCTACTCGCGCTCGCTCTCCGCGTCCGGGGCGGCGCTCGCGGCGAAACTGCGCCCCGGCGACGTGGTGATCCTGCACGACCCCCAGACCGCCGGCCTCGTGCCCGCGGTGCTGGCGCGCGGGGTGCCCGTGGTATGGCGCTGTCACATCGGCATTGACCGGCCCGACGAGCGCGTGCGCGACACCTGGGGCTTCCTGCTGCCCTACGTGCACGGCGCCGACGCGACGGTGTTCTCGCGCCGGGCGTTCGTGTGGGACGGCCTGGATCCCGCTCGCGTCTCGATCATCACGCCCACGCTCGATGCGTTCGCGCCCAAGAACCAGGACCTCGACCATGCGACGGTCGCGGCGATCCTGAACGTCGCCGGGCTGCGTGGCGGCGGTAATGGCGCAGTCCCGGCCTACACCGAGTTGGGCGGCGCCATCGCGCTGGTCGCGCGCAGGGCGCGGGTTACCGAGGAGCGTCCGATGGGACCGGATGAGCGCTATGTGGTGCAGGTCTCACGCTGGGATGCGCTGAAGGACCACGGGGGCGTGATGGCCGGCTTCGCAGAGCACGTGGCGCCGCACAGCGACGCGCACCTGGTGTGCGCCGGTCCGGACGTGGAGGGCGTCTCCGACGACCCGGAGGGCGCACAGGTGCTGGCGCGGCTGCGCGAGCAGTGGAGCCGGCTGCCGGCCGGTGTGCGCGAGCGCGTTCACCTGGCGGTGCTGCCGATGGATGACTGGCAGGAGAACGCCGCGATGGTCAACGCGCTCCAGCGCGGGGCGTCGGTCGTGATCCAGAAGAGCCTCGCGGAGGGGTTCGGGCTGACGGTCGCGGAGGCGATGTGGAAGGCGCGCCCGGTGACGGCGAGCGCCATCGGCGGGATCCAGGATCAGATCGAGGACGGCCGCAGCGGGCTGCTGCTCGCCGACCCGGGTGCCCTGGGGCCCTTCGGCGATGCGGTCAGCAGCCTGCTCGCGGACACCGCCGGCGCGCAGGTCATGGGCGACGCCGCGCGCGAGCGCGTCCGCGACCGCTTCCTGGGGCCGCGCGCCCTGCTGGACTACCTGACGCTGCTCGGTGGGCTGCTGCGGTAGGCCGCCGTCGCGGCATACGCCGCCTCGCGCATTCGTGGAACGCGCCTTGCAACGCTCATGACGAGCGCGCCGGGCGCCGAGTCTAGGCCCATCCGGGCCCGCTGGAAGGGCCCGCCCGACACAGGAGCCCACATGAGCACAGCGCGCAGCACCGCCAGCTTCCCCAGCCGTTCCCGCCGCACGACGGGCGCGATGGCCGCAGCTGCCCTCACGCTCGGACTCCTCGGCGCGGGCTGTGGCAGCAGCTCGACCACGACCACCACAGGCCAGAAGGCGGCGGCCGTTGCCCCTGCGCCGGTGCTCTCCAAGACCGCGTTCGTGGCGGCCGCAAACGCGATCTGCGCGAAGTCCGACCCGCTGCTCAGCGAAGCCACGGCCAAGCTTTCCGCCGTTCGCTCCAAGACCGAGCTCGACGCGATCGTCAAGGGCACGTACGTGCCCGCCATCGAGGTTCAGCTGCGCGAAATGGCCAAGCTGCAGGTGCCGCCCGCGGCTCGTGCGGCCGTCACGGGCATGCTCGCGCTGGTCCAGAGTGACCTCGCCAAGCTCCAGCGCGACCCCGCGCTCGTCAACACCGACATCTTCGGTGACTTCGCGCGCGTCGCGCACCCCTATGGCCTGACATCCTGCGCGCCGCTCAGCTAGCGAGCCGGCGCGCCTGACTCGGCTCGGCGCGCCTGCGCAGCGATCAGGCGCCGGGCTTGGCGGCCGCGCCCGGCGCGCGTTTGGCCTTCGGCCGCGCCTTCCCGGTGGCGGCGGGCTTGGCGGGCGAGCCGTCGCGAGCGCCGGCTTTTGGCTTCGCCTTGGCCGTCGCAGCTTTGCGCGTGCCGGCCCTGGCGCGCGGTGCCCGCGCCCCAGCCGCGTTTGGGGCGCGCGCGGCGGATGCGGATCCCGCGGGGGCGGCGGGGGCCCCGTTCGTCTCCGGGCCGGTGGCCGCGGGGGCCGGCTCGGGCCTGCGCCTGCGCCCGGTTGCCGCCGCTTTGGCGAGGTCGGTGGGCTGGCGCAGCGTGCGGATGCCGCGCTCGAAGAGCTCGGCCTGCGTGCGCAGCAGCGCCGCGCTTTCCTGCAGCGCGCGGCCGGCCGCTTCCAGGGCCTCGGCCTGGCGGCGCAGCGTGGAGCCGGTTTCCTCGAGCAGGTCGAAGAACGCCTCGAACGGCGTCAGCAGGCCACCGAGGATGCTGCCCTGCATGCGCTGCTCGGTCTCCACGAGCGCCTGCAGCAGGTCGAGCTGGCGCCTGCTGGCACGCAGCATGTCGCCGGGAAGCGGGGAGCGACCAGCCGCGGAGGCGGCCGAGCCGATCACGGAGTCCATGGCGCGGCGCCACTCCGAGAGCAGCTCGCGGCCGTTCAGATCAGGCATCTCTCATCGATCCTCTGCATCAGATGATGGCACCCGCGGGGGCCGCTGCCCGGGAAACCTCGTTGCGGGTGCAATCATTGGCGCATGGGAAAGATCACAGTCACTCACTACACCGACCCCGGATGCCCGTTCGCCTACTCCGCCAGCCCCGCGCTCGCGGTGCTCCGCTGGCGCTACGGCGACCAGCTCGACTGGGACCTGGTGACCATCGGCCTGGCCGAGGACCCGCGGCGCTATGAAGAGAACGGCTACACGCCCACGCGCATGGTCGTCGGGCACCTGAACTTCCGCCGCTACGGCATGCCCTTCCTCTCCACGCCACGCGAGCGCATAACCGCCACCTCGCGCGCCTGCCGCGCGATCGTCGCCACGCGCCTGCTGTTCCCCGGCCGCGAGGACGAGGTCCTGCGCGCGCTGCAGCTCGGCTGGTTCACGAGCACGCTGCTGCTCGACCAGGACGAGGACATCGCGCAGGCGCTCTCGTGGGTTCCCGGCCTGGATGTCGCCGCGGTCGTCACGGCGATCGACGAGCAGGCGACGATCGACGCCTACGAGGAGGACAAGCGCCGTACGCGCAGCGCCGAGGGCGGGCCCACCGACTTCCAGGGCAAGGCGCGCCAGACCGACGGCCCGGTGCGCTACTCCGCGCCCTCGCTGGTCTTCTCCGACGCACAGGGCCGCACGCTCGAGGCGGGTGGCTTCCAGACGATCGAGGCCTACGACGTGCTGATCGCCAACCTCGATCCCACGCTCGAGCGCGAGGCGCCGGCGGAGGACCCCCTGGAGGCGCTGCAGCGCTTCCCCGAGGGCCTGGTCACCGCCGAGGTGGCGGCGATCATGGCCCAGAACAACATGCTGCCCGATCGCGACGCCGCCGAGCGCGCGCTGATCGAGCTCGCCGGGCAGGGCGCGGTGCGCCGCACCCAGCTGGCCGACGACGCCGTCTGGCAGCCCGCCTGAGCGCGCGCGCCCTCCCGGCGTGCGCTGCGGCGCCCCGTCGGCGGGCCGCGGGCAGAAGCAGGCGCCGGCCGGGTAGCCTGCCCGCCTAGCGATGACTGTCACCGTCACACTCCCCGACGGAAACGCCCTAGAGCTGCCCGACGGCGCCACCGGCGCCGACGCCGCGGCCGCCATCGGGGCGGGGCTGGCGCGCGCGGCTCTGGCCGTCGAGGTTGGAGCGCCCGAGGCGGGCGTGCAGAGCGAGCTGCGCGACCTCGCCCGCCCGCTGCCCGACGGCGCGAGCATCTCGATCATCACCGATCGCAGCGGCGAGCCCGCCCTTGCGCTGATCCGCCATGACGCCGCGCACGTGCTCGCCGCCGCGGTGATGGACCTCTACGAGGGCGTGAAGATCTCGATCGGCCCGGCGATCGAGGACGGCTTCTACTACGACTTCGAGTTCCCCGAGGGCACCGCCGTCTCCGAGGCGGACTTCCCGCGCATCGAAGAGCGCATGCTCGAGCACATCCGCGCAGCGGAGACCTTCGAGCGCGCCGACGTGCCCGTCGCCCAAGCGCGCGAGCGCTTCGTGGCCGAGCGCCAGGACTACAAGGTCGAGCTGATCGACGACCTCGTGGCCGCGGGCAACGCCGCGCACCCTCCGCGCCCGCTGCAGAGCGTCTCGCTCTACACCAACGGCCCCTTCACCGACCTCTGCCGCGGGCCCCACGCGCCCACCACAAAGACCGTCGGTGCGTTCCGGCTGCGATCGGTCGCCGGCGCCTACTGGCGCGGGGACTCCAGCCGCACGATGCTCACGCGCATCTACGGCACCGCGTTCTTCTCCAAGGCGGCGCTGGAGGAGTACCTGGAGCGCCTGGAGCTGGCCCGCGCGCGCGACCACCGCAAGCTCGGCCGCGAGCTGGGGCTGTTCACGTTCTCCGAGCTCTCGCCGGGCGCGGCCTTCTGGCTGCCCGCCGGCACCACCATCTGGAACGAGCTCGTCGCCGTTTCGCGCCAGATGGGGCGCGAACGCGGCTACAGCGAGGTCAAGACGCCGCAGATGTTCGACGCGGAGCTGTGGAGGACCTCCGGTCACTGGGAAAAGTTCCGCGAGCACATGTTCACGCTGGAGGTGGAGGGCCGCGAGATGGGCCTGAAGCCGATGAACTGCCCCGGTCACCTGTACCTGTTCGGCACCCAGCGCCATTCCTATCGCGACCTGCCGGTGCGCTACTCAGAGCCGGGCCTGCTGCACCGCAACGAGGCCTCCGGGGTGCTGCACGGGCTTCTGCGCGTGCGTCATTTCGCCCAGGACGACGCGCACATCTTCTGCACCGAGGAGCAGGTGCAGGACGAGCTGGCGGGCTGCCTGGAGATGCTGTTCGACACCTACGCGAAGTTCGACTTCGAGGTGCGCCTGGAGCTCTCGACGCGGCCCGAGCTGCGCAGCGGCAGCGATGAGATGTGGGACCACGCCGAGGAGCAGCTGGCGCGAGCACTGGACGCGAAGGGCCTGCAGTACGAGCTGAACCCCGGCGACGGCGCCTTCTACGGGCCCAAGATCGACATCCACATAACCGACTCGCTGGGGCGCGCGTGGCAGCTGGGCACGGTGCAGATCGACTACTCGATGCCCGAGCGCTTCGGCGTCACCTACACCGGCGCCGACAACGCCGAGCACACCCCCGTGATGATCCACCGCGCGCTGTTCGGCTCCTACGAGCGCTTCATCGGCATCATGATCGAGCACTACGGCGGCGAGTTCCCGCTGTGGCTGGCGCCCGTGCAGGCGATCGTGCTGCCCGTCTCAGACCGCTTCGCCGAGTACGGCGCGTCCGTGCGCGACGAGCTTCTCGCGGCCGGGATCAGGGCGGAGCTGGACGACCGCAGCGAGTCGGTGGGGCGCAAGATCCGCGAGGCGGAGCTGCGCAAGATCCGCTACATGCTCGTTGTCGGCGAGCGCGAGCAGGAGCAGGGAGTCGTCTCGGTGCGCGAGCACCACGGAGCCGAGGCCGGGACCGAGCCGACGGCGGAGTTCGCCAAGCGCCTTGAGGGCGAGCTATACTCCCAGCCATTGAAACCAGAGAAAACCTCAGAGCGCCACGCGTAGCATTCGTTTGACGCGAGGTCATCACAGCTAGTGCCGGTCCCCCGCAGATTCGACCGGCGCCCGCCCGAGCGGGACGCGACCAGGATCAACGAGCGCATCCGCGTCCCGGAGGTCCGCCTGATCGACGACGAGGGCCAGCAGGTCGGCGTGCTCAAGACCGCCGACGCTCTCCAGTTCGCCCAGGAACGCGAACTCGATCTGGTCGAGGTCGCACCGGAGGCCCGGCCACCGGTATGCCGCGTGCTGGACTACTCCAAGTACAAGTACGAGCAGGCCCAGAAGGTCAAGCAGGCGCGCAAGCACCAGCAGCAGATCACCGTGCGTGAGATCAAGTTCCGCCCCAAGATCGCCGAGCACGACTACGACACCAAGAAGCACCACGTCGAACGCTTCCTGCTGCACAAGGACAAGGTCAAGGTCACGATCATGTTCCGCGGGCGCGAGGTCACCCACCCCGAGCGCGGCACGGCGATTCTCGACCGTCTCGCCGAGGAGCTGTCCGAGCTCGGCGTCGTCGAGCAGCGGCCGATGCAGGAAGGCCGCAACATGACGATGATGATGGCGCCCTCCAAAGCCGTGCTCGCCGGGCGTGTCGGCGCCGACGGCGTCGCGCACGAGCCGCTCGACCTGGCCGGCGAGGTACCCGCGGCCCCCGACGCCGCCAACGGCGCCGCGCCCGCCGCCGCCGCCGAGGCCCAGGCCGAGCAGCCGCCCGCCGGACTGCCGGCCGCCAACGGCGCGACTGCCCAGGCCGCGCCCGAGAGCGCGGACGACGCCTCCCCGGACGACGCCGCACCCGCTGCCACGGCGCCTGTCGCGCCCGCCGCGGACGACGCCGCGGCCGCTGCCACGGCGCCTGTCGAGCCTGCCGCGGACGACGCCGCGGCCGCCGCCCCGGCGCCCGTCGAGGCCCCCGCAGACGCCGGGGCCCCGGCCGCGGGCACAGCCGTGCCATAATCAGCGGCTCGCGATGCCCAAGATGAAGACACATTCCGGCGCCAAGAAGCGCTTCAAAGTGACCGGCACCGGCAAGGTGCGCGCGCGCCACCCCTTCACGAGCCACATCCTCGAGAAGAAGTCGCCGAAAAAGAAGCGTGCGCTCGGCGCGCCCAAGATGCTCCACAAGGACGACGTCCCGCGCGTCAAGCGGATGCTGGGGGTCGGTAACAAGTGACCCGCGTAAAGCGCTCGGTCAACGCGCGCAAGAAGCGCCGCGCCACGCTGGAGCTCACCAAGGGCTTCCGCGGCGAGGCCCACTCCAACTATCGCCGCGCCAAGGAGGCGCTGCTGAAGGCGGACGCCTACGCCTACCGCGACCGGCGCAACCGCAAGCGCGACTTCAGGCGCCTGTGGATCACCCGCATCAACGCCGCAGCGCGCATGAACGGCATGAGCTACTCCCAGTTCATGCACGGGCTCTCGCTCGCCGGGATCGAGCTCGACCGCAAGGTGCTCGCGGACATCGCCGTGCGCGACGCCGAGACGTTCCGACGTTTTGCCGAGGTCGCCCGCGAGGCGTCGGCTGCCTGAGGACCGCTCCGCCGGTCACACCGGCACCGACATCGACAGCCTCCCGGGCGTCGCTCCTGACAAGGACGGCGCCCTTTTCTTTTGCTGAAGCGCCCACACCGCCACCCAAATGACACAGATCGCCTCCACCCACAACCCAAGGCTCAAGGCGCTGCGCCGCCTGCACACCCGGCGCGGGCGCGATCGCAGCGCCAGCTTCCTCGCCGAGGGCGAGGACCTGATCGCGGCGGCGCACGCGGCGGGGCGGCCGTGCCTGGAGGGCTACCGCCTGGTGGGCAGCGGGCTGGGCGGCGAGGGCTTCCATGACGTCGAGGCGCACGCGCTGGCCAGCGCCTCCACGCTTGGGTCGGGCACGCGCGTGCTCGCCGTCTATGAGCAGCGCTGGGGGGCGCCGCTGGGGCCGCTGTGCGTGTACCTGCACGGCGTGGGTGATCCCGGCAACGTGGGCACCATCCTGCGCTCGGCGGTGGCGTTCGGGGCCTCGAGCGTGGCCTTCGGGCCCGGCTGCGCGGACCCGCACGGGCCAAAGGCGGTGCGCGCGAGCATGGGGGCGATCTTCGAGGTGGCGATCGCTCGCGCGCCGGCGCTGGGCGAGCTGCCCGGCGAGCTGGTGGCGCTCGCCTCCGGCGCCGAGCGGGAGCTGCGGGGGCCGGGCGGCGAGCCGGCGCGCCCGCTGACGCTGCTCGTGGGGGCCGAGCGCGACGCCCTGCCCGCGGAGGTGCTCGCCGCGTGCGACCGCGTGGCGCGGATCCCGATCGCCTGCGATTCGCTGAACGCGGCGATGGCGGCGACCGTCGCGCTGTACGAGATGACCCGCCGGGGTGGGCGGGACATCGATACGGTCCCGGCGTCATGATCGAACGGATCGAGCAGCTGCGCTCGCAGGCCGAGCAGGCGATCGCCGCCGCCACCTCCAGCGAGGAGCTCGAGGAGGTGCGCGTGCGCGTTCTGGGACGCAAGGCCGAGCTGCCCCAGATCCTGCGCGGGGTCGCCGACCTGGAGCCCGAGCAGCGCGGCACCGTCGGCCGCGCCGCCAACCAGGCGCGCCAGGCGCTGGAGGCGCAGATCGCCGCCCGTGCACAGGAGCTGGCCGGCGCCGAGCTCGAGCGCGGCCTGCGCGGCGACGCCGTCGACGTCACCCTGCCGGGCGCCCCGCCGCAGCCGATCGGGCACCTGCACGTGCTCACGAGCACAAGGCGGGAGCTGGAGGACATCTTCCTCGGCCTCGGCTTCACCGTGATGGAGGGGCCGGAGGTGGAGAGCGTGCACTACAACTTCGACGCGCTCAACCACAGCCCCACGCATCCGGCGCGCGCTCGCACCGACACGTTCTACGTGCAGGGCGAGGGCCCGCAGGAGCTGGTGCTGCGCACGCACACCTCGCCGATGCAGGTGCGCGCGATGGAGGCGCACCCGCCGCCCCTCTACGTGGTCATCCCCGGGCGCGTATACCGCCCGGACTCCGACGCCACCCACACGCCCCAGTTCCACCAGATCGAGGGCCTGGCGGTCGATGAGGACATCACGCTGGCCGACCTCAAGGGGACGCTGCTGGCGTTTGCGCGCGCGGTCTTCGGCGGGGAGCGCGAGGTGCGCCTGCGCCCGCACTTCTTCCCGTTCACCGAGCCCAGCGTGGAGGTGGACGTTTCGTGCTTCCACTGCTCGGGCAAGGGCCACCTGCGCGACGGCAGCCGCTGCTACCTGTGCAAGGGCGAGGGCTGGCTCGAGGTGCTCGGCGCCGGCGAGGTGGACCCCAACGTCTACGCGCACGTGCCCACCACCGCGGCCAACGCGCCGGGCTATGACCCCGAGCGTGTGCAGGGGTTCGCGTGGGGCATGGGCATCGAGCGCATCGCCATGCTCAGGCACGGCATCCCCGATCTGCGCCTGTACCTGGAGAACGACGTGCGCTTCCTGGAGCAGTTCTCGTGAGGGTGCCGCTGCCGTGGCTGCGCGAGCACTGCGACCCGCCGCTGGATGTGCGCGGCGTCGAGGAGCGCCTGACGATGACCGGCACGAAGGTCGAGGCGATTCACCACCACGGCGTGGAGTCGGCCGAGCACTTCGTCGTCGGGCGCGTGCTCAGCGCCGAGCAGCACCCCGACGCCGACCGCCTGAAGCTCTGCAGCGTCGACGTCGGCGACCCGCAGGGGCCCGCAACGATCGTGTGCGGCGCGCCCAACGTCGCCGCCGGGCAGACCGTCGCGGTCGGGCGCCCCGGCGCTGTCATGCCCGGCGGGGTCACCCTCGAGCGGCGCAAGCTGCGCGGGATCCACTCCGAGGGCATGATCCTGTCCGCGAGCGAGCTGGAGATCTCCGCTGCGAGCGAGGGCATCATGGTGCTCGGCGCACCCGGCGATCCCGCGCCGCCGGCGCCCGGCACGCCGCTGGCCGACGTGCTGGCGATCGAGATGGACGTGCTGGAGCTCGAGATCACGCCGAACCGGCCCGACTGCCTCGGCGTCTACGGCGTCGCGCGCGAGCTGCACGCTGCCACCGGCGCGCCGCTTGGCGCCGAGCCCTGGAGCGAGGACCCCGGCTCCGCGGGCGCGCTCGCCGGCGCCGAGATCGCCGTGCTGTGCCCCGAGCTGTGCCCGCGCTTCACCGCGCGCATCTTCGAGGAGGTAACGATCGGCCCCTCGCCCGCGTGGCTGCAGGCGCGCCTGGCCGCGGCGGGACAGCGCCCGATCAACAACGTCGTGGACATCACCAACTACGCGATGCTGCTCACCGGTCAGCCGCTGCACGCCTTCGATCTGGACCGCGTCGCCGGCGCCACGCTCACGGTGCGCCGCGCGAGCGAGGGCGAGCGAATCGACACGCTGGACGGGCAGACGCGCACGCTCGACGCGCAGATGCTCGTCATCGAGGACGCGCAGGGCCCCACCTCGATCGCCGGGCTGATGGGCGGGCTGCGCTCGGAGGTGCAGCCGGACACGCGCCGCGTGCTGATGGAGGTCGCCACGTGGAACGGCCCGAACATCCATCGCAGCTCGTGGGCGCTGGCGCTTCGCAGCGAGGCCTCCGCGCGCTTCGAGAAGGGCCTGGCGCCCGAGCAGTGCATGCACGCGCAGGCCGTCGCCGCGCGGCTGATGATCGAGTGCGCGGGCGCACGGCTGCTGCCGGGCACGATCGACATCGGCACCCCCCCCGAGCCCTCGGCGCCGATCCGCCTGCGCGAGCGGCGCGTCAGCGCGATCCTCGGCGTCGAGGTGCCGCGCGAGCGCCAGGCGGAGATCCTCGCGGCGCTGGACTTCGCCACCGAGCAGGCGCCGGACGGCCTGGACGTGAGCGTCCCGGCGGTGCGCCGCGCCGACGTCACGCGCGAGATCGACCTGATCGAGGAGGTCTCGCGCATCGACGGCCTGGAGCGGCTCCCCGCGACGCTCCCCGCCCGCCGCGGAGCGGCCGGGCGCCTCACCCATCTCCAGCGCGTTGTGCGCGCCGCCGAGGATGCGCTCGCGGGCCGCGGGCTGCTTGAGATCGTCGGCTGGAGCTTTACCGAGCCGGCGCTGCTCGACCGGCTGCGCCTGCCGCCCGAGCACGAGCTGCGCAGGGTGCTGAGGCTGGAGAACCCCATCAGCGACGGACAGTCGATCATGCGCCCCACCATCCTGGGCTCGCTGCTGGACGCGGCGCGGCACAACGTGGCGCGCAACGGTCCCGACCTGGCGATCTTCGAGTCGGGCACCGTCTACCGCGCACCGGAGCCCGGATCGGGTGCGGCCGCCGAGGAACACCACGCGCTGGGCGCGCTGCTGACGGGACGCCTCACGCCGCGCTCGTGGCGCGGCGAGGACGCGCACGCGGACATGTTCGCGGCCAAGGCGCTGCTCGGCGCGCTGCTCGGGCGCTTGCACGTGGACTGGTCGGTCCAGGCCGCGCAGTGGCCGTTCCTGCACCCCGGCGCCAGCGCCGCGGTGCTCGCCGGGCAGACGCGCCTTGGCCTCATCGGCGAGGTGCACCCGCTCGTCGCCGCCGAGTGGGATCTGGCGCGCACGGCCGTGTTCGCGATCGATCTGGGCAAGCTCGCGCAGGCGGCGCCCGAGGTCGTGCCCTTCACCGCCTTCGGGCCGTTCCCGCCGCTTCGCCAGGACATCGCGGTGACGCTGCCCGAGGATGTGGCCGCGGCGCACGCGCTCGCGGCCGTGCGCGACGCCGCCGGCGAGCTGCTGGAGGACGTGAGCGTGTTCGACGTGTACGCGGGCGCGCAGGTGGGGGAGGGGCGCCGCTCGCTGGCGCTCGCGCTCACCTTCCGCGCGCTGGAGCGCACGCTCACCGACGAGGACGTCGCGCCGCTGCGCCAGCGCATCGTCGCGGCGCTCGCGCAGCTGGGTGGTGAGCTGCGTGTCTAGCGCCCTCGCACAGCCGCGCCAGGCGCAGGCCGCGCCCGTCATCGTCGCCGGCGCAACGGGCTTCGCGGGCGCGCTCGCCGCGCACCTGCTCTGGCGCCATCCCGGCTTCGATCTCGTGTCGGTGACCGGGCGCTCGGAGCAGGGCAGGCGCCTGGATGACCTCTATCCCCGCTACCGCGTGCCGCTTGCGATCGAGGAGCTCGCACCCGAGCGGCTGGCGGGGATCGCGGCCGCCGTGGTCGCCTACCCGCACGCCGCCGCCGCGCCGACGGTGGCCGCCCTGCGCGAGCTGGGCATCCGCGTCGTGGACCTCAGCGCCGACTTCCGCCTGAACAGCCTCGCCACGTATGAGCGCTGGTATGGCGAGCACCCTCGCCCGGCGCTGATCGAGCAGGCGGCCTACGGGCTGACCGAGCTTCACCGTGCGCAGATCGCCAAGGCGTCAATCGTGGCCAACCCCGGCTGCTACCCGACCGCGTCGCTGCTCGCGCTGGCGCCGCTCGCGCGCGCCGGGCTGATCGCCGACGTGGTCATCGACGCCAAGCAGGGCATCTCCGGCGCCGGTCGCACCTTCGACGACACCACGCACCTGTCGATGGCCGGCGAGAACATCCTGCCCTACAAGGTCGCCGCCCACCGCCACACGCCCGAGATCGAGGAGCAGCTGGCGCTGCTGGGCGCGCCGTGCAGGGTCCAGTTCCAGGCGCACCTCGTGCCGTTGGACCAGGGCGAGATGGCAAGCTGCTACGTCACCACCACACGCCCGGTGGAGAATGAGGAGCTCGCCGCGCTGTTCGCGGCGGCCTACGCCGGCGAGCCCTTCGTGGAGCTCGTGGACGCGCCGCCGGGCACGCGCGAGGTGCAGGGGACGAACTTCTGCCGCGTGTTCGCCGCCGCCGACGCGCACACCGGCAAGGTGCTCGTGTTCTCGGCGATCGACAACCTGTGGAAGGGCACCTCCTCGCAGGCGCTGCAGAACCTCAACGTCATGTTCGGCCTGCCCGAGGGCGAGGGACTGCAGTGAGCCCCGGCGAGCAGGCGCCCGCTCCGTTCTTCCGCTCGCGCTGGGTCGCCGCGCCCCCGCACGTGCGCGAGCTTGGCGGGGACTCCGGGCTGCCCGCCGGCTTTCTGGCGAGCGGCGTCACCGCGGGCCTGAAGCCGAGCGGCAACCCCGACCTGGGGCTGCTCGTGTGCGAGGGCCCCGCGCCCGTGAGCGCCGCCCGCTTCACCACAAGTGCCGTGCCCGCCGCCCCGGTGCTTCTCAGCCGCGAGCGCTGCCGCCTGGACGCTCTGCGCGTGATCCTCGCCAACTCCGGCTGCGCCAACGCCGCCACCGGCGGGCGCGGCCTCGACGACGCCGCCAAGACGCAGGGCGCCGCCGCGATGGCCGCCGGCGTCGACCCCGCGGCGGTGCTGATCGCCTCGACCGGCGCGATCAGCCAGTTCCTGCCCGTCGATGCGATCCTCAAGGGCATCCTGCAGGCGCGCTCGCAGCTGCACCGCGACGGCGACCGCGACCTGCAGCGCGCGATCCAGACGACCGACTCCTTCGAGAAGCGCGCCAACCTGGAGGTGGCTCTGCCCTCGGGCACCGTGCGGCTGACCGCGCAGTGCAAGGGCGCGGGCATGATCTCGCCGCGCTTCGCAACGATGTTCTGCTTCATCCAGACCGACGCCCAGCTGGCGCCCGAGACCGCCGACCTGCTGCTCGGGGTGTGCGTCAAGCGCTCCTTTGACCGCTGCTCGGTGGACGGGCAGCTCTCGACAAACGACACCGCCGTGCTGATGAGCTCCGGGGCCAGCGGCGTGCTAGTGGAGCCCGCCGGCGAGGACGAGCTGCGCCTGGGGGAGGCGCTGGACGCGCTACTGCGCCAGCTGGCGATCATGATGGTCGCCGACGGCGAGGGCGCGGGGCGGATCGCGCGGGTGCTCGTGCGCGGCGGCCATCAGGAGAGCGTCGAGGCGGCCGGCAGGGCGGTAGCCAACTCGCCGCTGGTCAAGGCTGCGCTGCACGGCGGCGACCCCAACTGGGGTCGCATCATCCAGGCGGTGGGCGGCGCGCTGCCGGGCACCGACCCGCTAGCGGTGGACATCGCCATCGAGGGCATCCAGGTGTGCTCGGCGGGAGCGGCGATCCCCTTCGACCAGGATGCGCTGGACGCGGCGGTGAACGCCCCCGAGGTCGAGTACGAGGTCGGGATCCCGGGGGAGGGCGCCGAAACAGAGGTGTTCTTCTCCGACCTCTCCCAGAAGTACGTCAGCGTCAACTCGGAATACACCACGTGAGCCCGCGGGCCGGCAGCCGGCGCTCACCCGGACAGTGCGGGAGGCGGGCATGCGCGACGTAGGAACGCTGCTGGAGGCGCTGCCCTACATACGGCAGTTCCACGGCAGGACGATCGTCATCAAGTACGGCGGCGCGGCGATGGAGGACACAGCGCTGCGCGAGGAGTTCGCGCGCGACGTGGTGCTGCTGAAGTACGTGGGCATGAACCCGATCGTCGTGCACGGCGGCGGTCCGGAGATCACCGGCTACATGGAGCGCCTTGGTCTGCCCGTGCGCTTCGTGGGCGGGCTGCGCGTCTCGGATGAGAGCACCGTGGAGGTCGCAAAGATGGTGCTCGTCGGCAAGGTCAACAAGGAGATCGTGCTGCGCCTGGGACGCCACGGCCAGCCCGCCGTCGGCCTGTGCGGCGACGACGGCACGCTGTTCCGCGTCACCCGCCGCAGCGCGCCCGACGGCCAGGACATCGGCTTCGTGGGACGCATCGAGCGCGTCAACGCCGGCGTGATCGAGCACATCGCAAGCGACTACATCCCCGTCATCGCCTCGGTTGGCGCGGACCGCGAGGGCCACTCCTACAACGTCAACGCCGACGAGGCCGCCGGCGCGGTGGCGGGTGCGCTGGGCGCCTACAAGGTGATCTTCCTGACCGACGTGCCCGGCTGGCTGGCCGACCCCGAGGACCCGGGCAGCCTGATCGGGCAGGCCGGCGCGGAGCGCGTGCGCGGCGCCCTCGGCGAGCTGCAGGGCGGCATGCGCCCGAAGCTCGAGGCGTGCCTGGATGCGATCGACGCTGGCGTCAGCGCCGCGCACATACTCGACGGGCGCCTGGCGCACTCGCTGCTGCTGGAGCTGTTCACCGACGCCGGCATCGGCACGAAGATCGAGGCGGACGCGTGAGCCTGCCCGAGCTGCAGCAGATCGAGCGCACCAGCGTCATCCACTCCTACGCGCGGCTACCGGTGGAGTTCGTGCGCGGCGAGGGAGCGCTGCTGTGGGACGAGCAGGGCAACGAGTACCTGGACTTCCTGTGCGGCATCTCGGTCACCAACCTCGGCCACTGCCACCCGCGCGTGGTCGCCGCCGTGCGCGAGCAGGTGGGACGGCTGATGCACGTCAGCAACCTGTTCTACACCGAGCCCGCCATGCGCCTGGCCCAGCGGCTGTCCCAGAGCAGCCTCGGCGGCAAGGTGTTCTTCTGCAACTCCGGTGCCGAGGCGGTGGAGGCGGCGATCAAGCTCGCCCGCAAGGCCCGCCGCGGCGGCGAGGTGGTGGTGCTGCACGACGCGTTCCACGGGCGCACCTACGGCGCGCTGTCGGCCACGCCGCAGGAGTCCAAGCAGGCGTCCTTCACGCCGCTGGTGCCCGGCTTCCGCGCGGTGCCCGCGGACGCCGCGGCGCTGAGCGCGGCCGTCGGCGCGAACACCGCGGCGGTGCTGCTCGAGCCGATCCAGGGCGAGTCCGGCGTGCGCGTGCTCTCCGACGAGCTGCTCGCCGCCGCGCGCGCCGCCTGCGACGAGCACGGCGCCGCGCTCATCTTCGATGAGATCCAGACCGGCATGGGCCGCACGGGCAGCCTGTGGGCCTACGAGCAGGTGGGTGTGCGCCCGGACGCGATGACCGTCGCCAAGGCGCTCGGCGGAGGGCTGCCGATCGGAGCGCTCGTCACCGGCGAGCGCCTCGCCGACGTGCTCGTCCCCGGCGACCACGGCTCCACCTTCGCCGGCGGGCCCGTCATCGCCTCGGCCGCGCTGGCGGCCCTCGAGCTGACCGGCGACGCAGCGCTGCTCGCGCACGTGCGCCACGCCGGCGCCCAGCTCGCAGAGGGCCTCGCGGCCCTGCCGCACGTCACCTCCGTGCGCGGGCGCGGGCTGATGCTCGCGTGCGAGCTCGACATCCCCGCGCCCGAGGTGGTGCTGCGCGCGCTGGGCGATCAGCGCCTCGTGCTCAACGCCACCGGGCCCACCACGCTGCGGCTGCTGCCCCCGCTGACGCTCACCGGCGCCGAGCTGCAGCTGGGCCTCGACCGCCTGGCAGCCGCGCTGGAGCAGGCGCCCGGTAGCCTTCCCCGCCCGTGAGCGAGCACACCCCCACATCCGCCGTGCGCACCGCCAGCTACGAGGCAGACCCCGAGCAGGTGCACCGCGTGCTGCTGCTGTACTCCGGCGGCCTGGACACGAGCGTGATGCTCAAGTGGATCCAGGACGAGTACGACGCGGAGGTGGTGTGCCTGACGGTGAACCTCGGCCAGCCCGGCGAGGACTACGCGGTGATCGAAGGCAAGGCGCTGGCGCTGGGGGCGCTCGAGAGCCACGTGGTGGACGCCAGGGAGGAGTTCGCCGCGCAGTACCTCACGCCGGCGATCCGCGCCAACGCGCTCTACGGCGGCTACCCGCTGTTCACCGCGCTGGGCAGGCCGCTGATCGCCAAGCTGGCGGTCGCGCAGGCGCGCGCGTCCGGGTGCGACACGATCGCGCACGGCTGCACCGGCAAGGGCAACGACCAGGTGCGCATCGACGCCACCGTCGCCACGCTCGCGCCCGAGCTGAAGGTGATCGCGCCCGTGCGCTCGTGGGCGATGGGCCGCGAGGAGGAGATCGCCTACGCGCGCGAGCACGGCATCCCGATCAAGGGCGGCAGCGAGGTGACGCCCTACTCGATCGACGACAACCTGTGGGGCCGCTCATCGGAGGGCCGCTGGATCGAGGATCTGGCGCACGCGCCCGAGGACGACGTCTTCCAGCTGATCACGCGCCCCGAGCAGGCGCCGGATGAGGCCGAGCACCTCGAGCTGGGCTTCGAGCGGGGCGTGCCCGTGTCGCTGAACGGCGCCAGCATGGGGCTGGTCGAGCTGATCGAAGCCGTCGCGGAGATTGCGGCGCGCCACGGCGTGGGCATCCTCGATCACATCGAGGACCGCATCGTGGGCCTGAAGGTGCGCGACATCTACGAGGTGCCCGCCGCCGCCGTGATCCTGCCCGCGCACCAGGAGCTCGAGCGCCTCGTGTGCACGATCCACCAGAACCAGTTCAAGCCGCAGCTTGACCGCCAGTGGGCCTACCTGGTCTACGCGGGCCTGTGGTGGGAGCCGCTGCGCGCGGACCTCGACGCCTACATGGGCGAGGTCAACGAGCGCGTCACCGGGTCGATCGGCGTGAAGCTCTACAAGGGGCACGCGAGGATCGTCACGCGCAGCTCGCCCAACGCCGTCTATGACGCCTCGCTGGCGTCCTTCTCACAGTCCGGCGGGCTGTTCTCCCAGACCGCCTCGCCCGGGTTCATCGAGCTGTGGTCGCTGCAGTCGCGCATGGCGTGGCGCCTGCGCAACGAGTAGCGAGCGCGATCGCGGGTAGGCTCATGGCGTGAGCCCCACCGCCTACCGCCTGCTGGGATTCGTCGTGTGGCACGGCGGGCGCTGGTATCTGCGCGGGCGCCTGCCCTCGCGCCGCGCCGTGCTGGGAGCCGCGGTGGGCGCCGCCGCCGGCGGGGTCGCGCTCGTCGCGATCGCGCGGCGCGCCGCCGCCTGAGCCTCCGCGCGGGGGCCGCCGCCGGGACGGCGCTGGCCCGGGGATCGTCCGGGCATTGGCGTAGCTTCCCGCCGGTGATGGCCGAGGAGAGCGAGACGCCGCCGGGGCACCCCGGGAGCGGCCCTGAAGGGCAGGGACGCCGCTCCGAAGCGGACCTGTTCGCCGAGCGCCGCGCACGCCGCGCCGCGGAGAGCGGCGAGATCGCGCTGACGCGCCGCGCCGAGGCGGCGGAGGCGACGGTGCAGACGCTGGAAATCCACGTGGCGACGCTGCAGCAGCGGCTGCTGGAGGCCGAGGCCGAGCGCCGGCGCCTTGGCGAGCTGCTGGAGGCCGAGCGCACGGTGGCGCTGGAGCGCGAACAGGAGCTGCGGCGCGTGAAGCAGCGCGAGTACGCCGAGCAGCAGCTGCGCGTCGAGGCGGAGGACCGCCTGCTGGGCGCCGAGGGCGAGAGCAGGGCCGAGCTCGGTGAGCTCGCACGGCGCCTGGCAGAGAGCGAGCGCGAGGCGATCGACATGGGCAGCCGCCTGCTGGAGCTGCAGCGCCGGCTCACAGACGCCGAGCGGCTGGCCGAGTCCGAGCGCGCGGCGACGCGCGCCGAGCAGTCGGGCCTGCAGGCGCGGCTCGGCGGCCTGGAGGCGCAGGCGGCGGAGATCCAGCGTGGGCTCGCCGCCGAGCGCGAGGCACGCGCGCGCTCGGAAGCGCTGCTCGAGGAGATCCGCGTTGGCCACGGCCGCATGGAGGCGCTGGTGGGCGATCTCAAGGAGCTCGTTGCGCGCCTGGAGCAGGGCATCTCCCAGCCCCCGCGCGCCCCCTTCCCGCAGCAGCCCCCGCCGGCTCCCGCGGCGGACGGCGCGGGCGAGCCGCCGCGCCCGCCGCAGTCAGCGCCCGCGCACACGCCCGCCCCGACGCCGGCCGCCTCGCCGGCGGCATGGCCCGCCGCGGAGGCGCGTGCGCCCGTGGCGAGCGACGCGGCGGCGCTGCAGGAGCGCGCACAGGAGATGGCGCTGGCGCTGGCGGCGGCGGTGGAGCGTCTGCGCGCGCGCGCGGAGGCGGTCGCCGAGCCCGCCCGCGCGCCGCTGCCCGAGCGGGTGCAGCGCGTCCCGCACAAGCACAGCATGTCGCTGATCACACGCGTGCGGATGCGTCGCAAACAGCGGCGCGACGCCTGACCCTCCGCCGGTCAGACCCCTAGCATGCAGGCCGAGTGAGCTCCCCTTCCTGCGCACACCTGCACGTGCATTCCGAGTACTCGCTGCTGGACGGCGCGTGCAAGATCGATGACCTGGCGGCACGCGCGGCGCAGTTCGGCCAGCCGGCGCTGGGACTGACCGACCACGGCGTGATGAACGGCGCCGTTGAGCTCCACAAGGCGTGCATCAAGCACGGCGTGAAGCCGATCATCGGCTGCGAGATCTACCTGGTGGAGGACCACACGGCGGCGGGCCCGGGGCGCACCGAGCGCAACCACCTGACGCTGCTGGCGAGCAACGACGCGGGCTACCGCAACCTGGTGAAGCTGTCCTCCGCGGGCTTCCTTGAGGGCCTGCAGCGCGGCAAGCCGACGGTGGACCTGCACCAGGTGCAGGCGCACTCCGAGGGGGTGATCGCGCTGACGGGCTGCCTGGCCTCGCGCTTCTGCCAGCGCCTGCTCGCCGACCGCCCGCAGGATGCGCGCGCGCACGCCGACGAGCTGCTGGGGATCTTCGGCTCGGAGAACGTGTACTTCGAGGTGCAGAAGAACGGCCTGGCCGCGCAGGAGAAGTGCAACGAGGGCATCGTGGCGATCGCGCGCGAGGTGGGCGGCAGCCTGGTTGGCACGGGCGACGTGCACTATCTGCGCCGCGAGGACTACGACCATCACACGGCGCTGCTGTGCGTGCAGACCAAGAGCACGCTGGCCGCGCCCAAGCTGACGTTCGACACGAACGAGTTCTTTCTGCGCGACAGCACGGAGATGGCCGAGGCGTTCAGCGAGTGGCCGGAGGCGCTGGCGAGCACGCTGGAGATCGCCGAGCGCTGCTCGGTGGAGCTGGAGCTGGGCAAGCAGCTGATCCCCAGCTACCCGACGCCGGAGGGGATGCCCGAGGGCGAGTACCTGCGCGAGCGGGTGCGCGAGGGGCTGGCGCTGCGCTATGGCGACCCGCCGCCGGCGGAGGCGCTGGCGCGGATGGAGATGGAGCTCGGCGTGATCGACAGGATGGGCTTCAACGCGTACTTCCTGATCGTGTGGGACTTCGTGAAGTTCGCCAAGGAGAGCGGCATCGCCGTCGGCCCGGGACGCGGCTCGGCGGCGGGCTCGATCGTGGCGTACTGCCTGGCGATCACCGACGTGGACCCGCTGGAGTACGACCTGCTGTTCGAGCGCTTCCTGAACCCCGAGCGGGTGTCGATGCCGGACATCGACATCGACTTCTCCGTGCGCGGGCGCGAGCGCGTGATGCGCTACGTCACCGAGAAGTACGGCCGCGAGTCGGTCGCCCAGATCGTGACGTTCGGCAAGATGTTCCCGCGTGCGGCCACGCGCGACGCGGCGCGCGTGCTGGGCTTCGACTACGCGACGGGCGACCGCCTGGCGAAGCTGATCCCGGACCCGATCATGGGGCGCGCGCCCTCCTTCGAGGAGTGCCTGAAGGCCGGCCAGCCGCTGCGCAAGGCGTGCGACGAGGAGCCGGTGGCCAAGCAGATCGTCGACGTGGCGAAGGGCCTTGAGGGCATCGTGCGCAACTCCTCGATCCACGCGGCCGCGGTGGTGATCGCCGATCGCCCGCTCACCGACATCGTGCCGCTGCAGCTGGCCGACGCGGGCACGGATGAGAACGGCGAGCGCATCTTCCGCACGGTGACGCAGTTCTCGATGAAGCCGATCGAGGAGATCGGCATCTTGAAGATGGACTTCCTGGGCCTGCGCAACCTGGACGTTATCGAGGACGCGCTGGACATCATCGAGCGCTCCAGCGGCGCGCGCCCGGACTGGACGCAGGTGCCGCTGGACGACCAGCGCACGTATGAGATGCTCACGCGCGGGGACTCGATCGGCGTGTTCCAGTTCGAGTCCGAGGGCATGCGCGAGGCGCTGAAGAAGGTGCGCCCGGATGAATTCAACGACCTGGTGGCGCTGAACGCGCTGTACCGCCCCGGCGCGATGGACCAGATCCCGGTGTACGCCAAGGGCAAGCGCAGCCCCGAGGCGATCTCCTACCCCGACGAGCGCCTGCGCCCGATCCTCGAATCCTCCAACGGCGTGATCCTCTACCAGGAGCAGGCGATGCAGATCTCCAAGGAGATCGCGGGCTTCTCCGGCGCAAAGGCGGACGACCTGCGCAAGGCGATCGGCAAGAAGAACCGCGCCGCGATGGCCGCGCTGAAGCCCGAGTTCGTGGAGGGCTGCCGCGCGTCGGGGACGCGCGCGGAGGTGATCGAGTTCCTGTGGCAGACCAACGAAAAGTCTGCTGACTACTCCTTCAACAAGTCCCACGCAGCGTGCTACGGGCTGATCGCCTACCGCACGGCTTGGCTGAAGGCGAACCACACCTCGGAGTACATGGCCGCGCTGATCTCCTCGGTGATGTCAACGAAGGACAAGGTGCCGTTCTTCGTGGCGCGCTGCGAGGAGATGGGCATCGAGATCCTGCCGCCCGACGTCAACCTGAGCGACCACGAGTTCACCGTCGGCCCGCCCTCCGCGGCGGCCGCGAAGGCGCCCGGCGGCGAGGGGCTGGGGACGATCCGCTTCGGGCTGGACGCGGTGAAGGGCGTCGGCTACCAGGCTGTCGAGGCGATCAAGCGCGCCCGCGAGCAGGGCGGCGAGTTCACATCGCTGTGGGACTTCTGCGAGCGTGTGGACAGCCGCACGGTGAACAAGAAGGCGATCGAGGCGCTGATCAAGTGCGGCGCGCTGGGCTCGACCGGCGCGAGCCGCAGAGGGATGCTGGAGGTCCTCGAGCGCGCGCAGGCGGCGGGGCAGAAGCTCCAGCAGGACGCGCAGATCGGCCAGGGCTCGATCTTCGACCTGCAGGAGGAGACTGGGGCGCCGCAGGGCGGCGCCGGGATGGGCAGCGCGGGCGGACCCGCGCCCGGGGGCCTGCTGGGGCGCCCGGTGCACCCGCCGATACCCGCCGAGGAGTTCGAGCAGGCCGAGCTGCTGGCCGCCGAGAAGGAGGCGATCGGCCTGTTCGTCTCGGCGCACCCGCTCAAGCCGCTGCGCGAGGCGCTGCGCGCGCGCGTGGACTGCCCGGTCTCGGCGCTGGCGGACAAGCGCGACAAGGACTGGGTGACGGTCGGGGGCATCATCACCGAGGCCAAGCGCATCCGCACGCGGAGCGGCGACCACATGATGTTCGCCACGCTCGACGATCTGGGCGGCTCGGTGGAGATGCTGGTGTTCGGCAAGGCGCTGGCCGAGCACGAGGCGGCGCTTGCGGTGGACCAGGTTGTGATCGTCAAGGGCCGCGTGGACCACAAGGAAGCGGGCAAGACCTGCCTGGTGGTCTCCAGCGTGGAGGGCTTCACGCCGTCAAAGGAGGAGATCGAGAAGGCGCGCGCGCAGGCTGCGTCCGCGGCGAGGAGCGCATCGGTGCTCGCCCAGCCGGTGCACATCCGCGTGGCCGCCGTCGACCTGTGCGAGGACGCGATCGGCGAGCTGAAGCAGGCGATCGAGGACTTCCCCGGCTCCGCGGAGGTGCTGATCGACATCGACACCACAGCGGGGGTGCGTCGCATGCGGCTGGGCAAGGAGTTCCGGGTGGCGCACACTCCCGGCCTGCGCGAGGAGCTCGAGCACGTGCTCTCGCCCTACCCATCCGCCGCCACCGCCTAGCCTGAGCGGCGAAGCCCGGGCTGGGGCCGTTCAATGCTTGGGCGGCCTCGCTGGATGGCACTTGGCCGGTTCGTTCACGCCGATGCGGTTCAGGGGCAGATCGGTGCGAGTTTCCCAGGGCCGCCCGGCGAATGTGTAGCTGAACTTTGCGTAGTACAGGTGCGGAAGGGGGAATTCGCGGCTGGTGCAGCTGACCACGTCGAAGAAGCGGAAGGTGGCTGGGAAGCTGCGGTAGGACTGTCCCCGTTCCGCCTGGTACTGAGCGCCTTCGAGACAGGCTTCGAGCACTTCTGAGTTGGGGCCAAGGCATACAGCGACCTCTCCACTGGCTAACGCGACGCGTGTGTCGTACCGGCGATACGTAAGCTCATAGGCTCGCGTTAGGGGCGGCGGAGCAGGGGAGGTGGAGCATCCGAATACGCCGAACCCTCGCGGCTGGAATGTCGGGCCACAGCTGTCGATGTACACGCGCGCCGGGCTCCCCGCCACGCGACGTGCGAGGCTCGCCGCCGGCATCAGCGTCAGGACGGCTAGACCCGCGGCGGCAGCCACTAACAGCCCAAAGTGGATTTTGCCTCTGGCGGGCATCCAGGGAGAGCCTACGCTCACCGCGTCGCGTTCCGCCGCAGCTCACCCGGCGCGGCGGCGCTTGCGCGCGGCAAGCCCCTGCGTGTGCAGCCTCATGGCCAGTTCGACTTCCTCGCGCGGGGGGCCTTCGCGGTTGCTGCCGGGGGTCTCAAGGACGCATGGCAGCCGCTGGATGCCCGGCGCGGAGAGGAACGCGCTGACACCCCGCTCGCCGAGCTCGCCCTCGCCGATGTTGGCGTGGCGGTCGCGGTTGGATCCGAGCGGCGTCTGGGAGTCGTTGAGGTGCAGCGAGCGGACCCTTCCGGCGCCGAGCACGCGGCGTGCCTTGCGCAGCATCGCGTCCGTGCCGGCGGGCGTACGGATGTCATAGCCGGAGGCGAGCAGATGGCACGAGTCCAGGCACACGCCGAGGCGCTGCTGGGCGCCCGCCGCTGAGATGAGCTCGGCGAGCTCCTCCAGCGAGCGCCCGAGCGTGCCGCCCGCGCCGGCGGTGTTCTCCAGGTGCAGCTCGCAGCCTTCGCTCTCGCGCAGCGCCTCGCCGATCGTCTGCCCGGCGCGCGCGATCGCCTCACCCACGTGGCCGGTCTTGGCCGAGCCGGGGTGCAGGACCACCGCGGTGGCGCCGATCGCGTGGCCCGTGCGCAGCGAGTGCGTGAGCGACGCCAGCGATTTGGCGCGGATGTCGCGGTCCTCGCTGGCGCAGTTGAGCAGGTAGACGGCGTGGATGAGCACCGCGTCGATGGGGCTGGCGGCCATCGCCGCCCTGAACTCCGCCACGGACTGTTGCGGGTAGGTGCTCGGCTTCCAGGTTCGCGGGGACTGGTTGAAGATCTGGATCGAGCGGCAGCCGCGCTCCACGCCGCGTTCGATCGCCTTGGGGAGACCGCCGGCTGGGGAGACGTGCGCGCCGATTAGCATGGGCGGCGGATTATGAGGGTTCGCTTTGCGCCATCGCCCACCGGGGCGCTCCACATCGGCGGTGCGCGCACGGCGCTGTTCAACTGGCTGCTGGCTCGCCACAGCGGCGGCAGCATGGTGCTGCGCATCGAGGACACCGACCGCGAGCGCTCCACGCCGGAGAACGTCGAGCAGATTCTCGACGCGCTGCGCTGGCTGGAGCTGGACTGGGACGAGGGCCCGATCATGCAGACCGATCGCAGCGAGCGCCACCGCGAGGCGCTGGCAGCGCTGCTGGACGCCGGCCATGCCTACCGCTCGGGCGCGACCGCCGAGGACGTGAAGGCCTACAAGGTGCGCCACGGCGACGAGCGCGGGTTCCGCGGCGAGCCCGAGGCCGAGGGCGCGGTGAGGCTGCGCGTGCCCGCCGAGGGGGCGACGGTGATGGACGACCTGATCAGGGGCCCGACGACGTTCGAGCACGTGCACATGGACGACCCCGTGATCGCGCGCGCGGACGGCTCGGTGCTCTACAACTTCGCCGTCGCGATCGACGACATGGACTCGGCGATCACACACGTGGTGCGCGGTGAGGATCACGTCTCCAACACACCCAAGCAGCTGCTCGTGCTGGAGGCTGCGCGCCAGGTGGGCCTGATGGGCGGGGAGCTGCCGCGCTACGCCCACCTGCCGCTGCTGCACGGCCCCGACGGCAAGAAGCTCTCAAAGCGCCACGGTGCCGCATCCGTGCAGGAGCTGCGCGACGCCGGATACCTGCCCGAGGCGGTGCGCAACTACCTGGCGCTGCTGGGTTGGGGCGCCGGGGACGACCAGACGGTGCTGAGCACAACGGAGCTGATCGAGCGCTTCACGCTGGATCGCATCAGCCGCAACCCGGCGCGCTTTGACGAGGTGAAGCTCGGCTGGCTGAACGGCGTGTACATCCGCCACCTGGAGCCGGAGGAGCTGGCGCGGCGCCTGGAAGCCTTCACGGGCCGCGCGGGGCTTGAGCAGGCGGCGCGCATAAGCCAGGAGAAGATCCACACGCTGGCGGACTTCTGGCCGCTGGCGGGGGCACTCCTCGACGGTCCCGCCGAGGATCCCGCGGCCCGCGAGCGCTGGCTGGGGGAGGAGGGCAGGCGCACGCTGGCACAGGTGCGCGAGGCGCTGGCGCAGGCGCCGGGCTTCGCCGAGCCCGACGTGGAGAGCGCTCTGACGAGCCTGCTGGAGAGGCTGGGGGTCAAGCCGCGCGAGGTCTACCAGCCGCTGCGGGTGGCGCTCACGGGCGCCACCGTGTCGCCGGGCATCTTCGAGAGCGTGGCGCTGTTGGGGCGGGATGAGACGCTTTCGCGCATAGATCGCGCGCTTGCGCGCGGCTGAGAAGTCATGCACAGGGTTGAGCAGGGGGCCGCTCAACCGGCGCGGAGCGGATGCCGATAGGTCATCGAAAGCGGAATCACCGCGCCTGCGGGCGCGACGAACCCAAGGAAGGGGTCCCACCTACTAATGCAGTCGACCGTTGCGGCCAAGAAGCTCAAAGCCGAGAGCACCCCATCTTCATCGAAAGCCGCCTCCCTGCGCCAGGGCTCAGGGGCAGGGTCAGCCGGATCATCGGGTGAGCGCCACCAGAACGAGGGCCACGGACGCCGCCTGACGCAGGCCTTTGAGGCGTTGGAGGCGTTTCCGGCGTTGGCGGAGTCGCGCAACCGGCTGTTGAGCGTTGTGGCGGGCGAGCATGTGGCCACGGCTGATGTGGTCTCGGCTGTCGAGTCGGATGTGGCGTTGCTGATCGCGGTGTTGCGGTTGGCCAATGCGGGTGATGGGCGCGGGCGCGTCGAGAGTGCGGTCTCGGCGGTTGAGCTGTTGCGCCCGTTGACGGTGCAGGCGTTGGCCGAGCGGGTACGGA
>Ga0182030_10002234_pt1 | contig 40991 bp, 37 predicted proteins | sample 812S3MmetaG_FD_121299 | JGI IMG/M metagenome (GOLD analysis project Ga0182030, IMG submission 121299) | Permafrost microbial communities from Stordalen Mire, Sweden - 812S3M metaG (Illumina Assembly) | ecosystem: Environmental > Terrestrial > Soil > Wetlands > Permafrost | place: Sweden...
CGGCGGGCGACTTCACCACACCAAGCAGACTTCGATGGCCGCCCAAGTCGAGATTTCAGGCTCTGCTGGGGTTTCCGGCGGTCATTGACACTGCTCCTGCACCCCTGAAGATGTGTCTGCTCATCCCGATGGCAACCCGTAGGGAGCGCAGCGACCGGAGCGGCGGCAGGGCAACCGGAGCTGACCGCAGGTCAGCGTAGGGCGGCAGCGCTCCTCGACGGGTGAGCCGGTTGACCCCTTCGGGCGAGTCCGCCTAGCGGGAGGCGGTGCCGGATGGGCCCGGCGAGCATCCGCAGCGCGCACGGTGACCGCTCGTTCGGCGACGACTCCGACGTCAACTGATCTCTGAGGCTGAAGGGGAGTGGCCGACGCCGCCTGCGCACTGCTGTTCGGACCCGATCGCGGGTCCGTCTGGTCATAGTTCCGAGGTCCTGGCACAGCCCGCTCTCGTTGCGACATCAGAGCCTCCGGGTGGATTCAGGCTCGTCCAGCCCGTCAGGGGGCGGAAACCCGTTCCCACAGGCGGGGGACGCGCCACACCATCAAAAGGGTCCCCACGAGACAGGCCAGACCACCCGACCACACGGCGAACTGTGGTCCGCCGATGGCTGCGGCAGCACCGGACTCGCCATCGCCCAAGCGGTTCCCGGCCACCGCCGCCGCGTAAAAGGTGCCTGATAACCGGCCCTGGAGGCGTTCGGGGGTCTGGCGTTGCAGGATGGCCACACGAAACACGGTCCCGAAGACATCGCAGGCGCCGGCCAAGCCCAGTAGGCACAGCCCGATCCACAGGACCGGGACGACGCCGAACAGCGCGATGGCCGCTCCCCAGCCCAGCATGCACACGACCAGGGCGCGCGTCTGTGAGTGGACTCGCCTGGCCCATCCGCTCAGCAACGACCCGAGAAGGGCGCCGGCCCCCGGAGCGGCGAACAATAGTCCGACGACCCCCGCTCCCCCATGGAACAAGCCGACGCCCAGAGCCGGGAAGACGGCTTTGGGCATACCAAAGGTCATGGCTACCAGATCGATTCCGAAAGTCGCCGACAGCAGCCGCTCAGAGCGCAGAAACCGGAGACCTTCGATCACCGATCGGAGGCTGGTTGGCGTACCACCGCCCGCAGGGGGGAGTGCCGGGAGCAGGAGGGCCGCCACCAGCGCAGCGCTATAGGAGCCGACGTCGGCGCTGTAGACAGCACCAAGCCCGAACTGAGCAATGATGACCCCGGCCAACGCAGGACCGACGATGACCGCCACGCTGGTCACCAGCGACTGGAGCGCGTACGCGCTGGGCAGGTCTTCGGCGGGAAGGATCATGGGCATGACGGCGAGGCGGGTCGGCCAATCCAGGCCCTGGAACGCGGCGGAGGCCGACGTCGCGACAAACAACACCCACAGCGCCGGGTGGGGCAGGAATGCATTGAAGGCCAGGGCGCCGCTCGCCAACGCCAGCATCACCTGGGCCATGATCAGGAGTCGACGGCGATCTGCGGCATCGGCCACCGCGCCACCGCCCATCGCTCCCACCAGTGTGGGGGCGAGTTGCACGAGGCTGACCAGACCCACGATGAGCGTCGAGTGGGTGAGGGTATACGCCTGGTAGGCGACGCCGACGACGGTGAGTTGGCTGCCGATGCTCGATACCAGCAGGCCCATCCACAGGCGACGAAACTGCATGTGCCGCCGAAGCGGAGTGACGTCCGCGAACATTGAGGGCACAGGTGAGTGTAGCGACCCCCTGGACCGACGCCCCCTAATGCTCGATCAGCCGAAGGTGAGATGCGGATCCGTCGGCCCCGACGTGCACACTTCCCCCGATCGGGAAGGTGATGGTGGGCGTGGTGTGGCCGAAATCGACGTTGGCGATCACGGGGATGTCGTGCAGTTCGGGCTTGGTGGCCACGATCTGGGTGAGCAACTCCCGTGTCATGGCGGTCGCCCGCTGGAACCGGCCGATGACGAGCGCCCGCACGCCCGAGAATCCTGGTTGTTGGAGCAAGGAGACCAGGTCCCGGTCGAAGTCCCATGGCTTGACTTGGTCGTCGTCCTCCACGAACACCACTGTCCCGGCCAACGTCGGCATGAACGAGGTGCCTTGGAGCAGGTTGAAGGTGCACAGATTGCCGCCCACGATGGTGCCGGTGGCCTCGCCCTCGTTCAGCACCCACCAACCCGGATTCACCTCGGCGTGACGCGTCTCTTGGTCGATGAACCATTGGTCATCACTCCACGCCAGCGAGGGCGCCACGTCGATGGGCTGCCCACTCATCACGCAGTCCTCGAAATACGCCTGGGTGTAGTCGAAGTGGTGTTTCATCCCGAAACTCGAATAGTGCGGACCCGAATAACCGACCAATCCCGTCTGCGCATAGAGGGCGTTGGACAACGCGGTGATGTCCGAAAACCCGCACAGGACCTTTGGGTTGGCGGCCACCAACGAGTAGTCGATGCCGGTCAGGAGCTGGTTGACATTGAAGCCTCCGATAACGGTGAGGATCCCGTCCACCTGCGGATCGGCGAACGCCGCGTGGAGATCAGCGATGCGCTGCTGAACCGGCGACGAGGCGAAGTCGTCGCAGACATTCACGTGGTCGCCGACGCTAACCTGCAAACCCATCCGAGCTAGCTTTCGATTCGCTTCGGAACGAATCTCGAGCCCGATGATGCTCATCGAACGAGACGGGGCGACCACCCGCAGCGAGGAGCCCGATCGCAGCTTGGGGGGAAAGATAGCCATCGCATCATCCTGCCCGGCCTCGCGTCGTGCAGGCCAGATCATTTCGCGGTCCTGCAGGCACGGCGAGATGCGCCACAATGTCCGCATGGACAGTGTGCGTTTGCGAGTATTGCGCGAATCGGACCTGGATCAGCTCAGCGAGAACGAAACCCCGGAGCTCGATCCCTGGAACGCCTTCGACTTTCGGGCCTCTAACCGATTCCAGCAGCGCTTCGCGACCAACGGGGGCATATCCGAGGAAGCAGGAACCCTGGCTGTAGAAACCACTGACGGTGTCCTGGTGGGTTCCGTGGGGTGGCACATGGTGGTTCACGGCCCGACACCCGCGTGCCGAGCCCTGAACATCGGGATTTCGCTGTTCGCACCTCATCGTGGACGCGGGTACGGGACCAGCGCACAGCGCCAGCTCGCCGAGTACCTGTTTGCCTCGCGGCTCATCGAGCGGCTCGAAGCGGGCACTGACGTCGACAACGTTGCAGAACAGCGGGCGCTGGAGTCCGCGGGGTTTTCCAGGGAGGGAACGATGCGCCACGCGCAGTTCCGGAACGGACAATGGCGCGACGTCGTCCTCTACAGCCGCCTCCGCGGCGACTAACTCACAGGGCCCAGGCTCGCCGCGAACCTCAACGCCCAGCAGCACCGGCGGAAAAGGTTTCGGCTCGAAGAGCCCAACGTTCGTGGTCTTTCCACTCGCCGCCGATCATCAAGAAACGGGGCGAGAATCCCTCCTTTTCAAAACCGAGACGGCGGGCCAGCGCGATCGAGGCAGCATTTCCCGGCTGGATATTGGCTTCCACCCGGTGCAGGCCGAGGTCGCCGAACACCAAAGCGAGGACCCTCTCGAGTCCCGTCCTCATCAGCCCGCGCCCAGCATGCCCCTCGAAGGCCCCATAGCCCATCGCTGCGGAGAGAAAGGCCCGACGAACGATATTGGCTACCGTCACATAGCCCACAAGGCCACCGCAATCAGCGTGGCGTAACAGGTAGCCGGCCTGGTCGTCCCGGCCTAGGTGGGCGTTCCACTCGGCGAATCGCTCGCGGGTGTCCGGCGGGCTGATCCACGGATGGTGGAGAGAGCGACTGGCCTTAACGGCGGCGATGAACTCCGCCGCGTCGCCGGCCGAAACGGCCGATACGGTCACTCCCACCGCTGCACCACGCCCACGCCGAGCACCTTTCCGGTCCCTCCGTTTGGGGCCGGCCGACAGGCTAGCCGGATTGGGCGGCGGTGATGTGGTGATAGGTGCCGTTGCACTCGAATCCCTGGGTGGGCGGGTCAAGGCGGACGAACTTGGTGCCGCTCACCCCGACGATCACCATGCACGTTGCGCCTTGCTTACCGCCGGGATTCGCCGTGGGCACCAGCCCATCGGCGTTGAAGCTGGTGATATTGCTGATGGCGTTCAGGAGCCCGGTTCTCGTCGGGTTCGGTCCCTCGGCTTTGAGCGCCTGGGTAAAGAGCAGGCCAGACTCCCACGCCGTCACCGCGTAGAGGTCGGGGACTTCACCTGGTTTGGCTTTGTCCATCCAGGTGGTCATGGTGGCCAGTTCCGGGTTGGTGGCCAAGTCCTGGCCGAGGTACATCGGGAACAGCAGCGGCATATAGACGTTGTCGGCGTTGACCGAACCGATCAGCTTGAACAGCGACGGGTCGTAGGCTACGGCGGAGACGATCGCATCAGGATGGAAGTTCTGCTGCGCGGCCTGTTGGATGAAGTCGGCGTCCAGGCCGGCGCTCATCGCACCGAGGTCGACGATCTTGACGCCGTCGGCCTTCATGCGCAGCACGTCGCTGGTGAAGTTCGTTTCCGACAGACCGATACCCCGGCTGTAGACGTATTGGAAGCCCAACGCTTTGTACGCGGAAGAAATGTTGTTCGCCGACGACACCTCGGCCGCGACATACAACGAAGCCGTGTGGGTGATATCGGCGGGGAATTTGTCCTTGATCCACACCGCCCCCGTCGTGGGGTAACCGTAGGGGGCAGGGGAAGGAGCAGTGACGTTCGGCAGGTTCAACAGGGCGCCATCGAGAACGTAGCCCTGAATATCGGGGAAGGTGGGATTCGCCTTGAGCACGGGAAGGCCGCAGGCGTCGAGGAGCACGAAGCTTCCTACGCTGGCAAACGTTGCGCTGGTGAAGCCCTTGAGATCATTCGCATAGGTGTTGCAGTTGAAGCCGTCGTCCTCCTGAAGCAGTTTCAGCATCCGCCCATCCACCCCTCCGGTGGAGTCGACATACGCCACATACGCCTTGAGTGCGTCGAAGGACTTTTGTGCTCCACCGGGCAGTGGACCGCTGTTGGTGTCGATCTGACCGATCGTGATGGTCGTGGCGGTCACACCGTTGGTCTCTCCCCCCTGCCCGCCCGGCGCGGCGGCCACCGTCGCGGTGGTGGCGACGCTGGTAGTGCTCGCTGAGGTAGCGGTGGTTACGGACGAATGCGAACTGCTCCCACATCCCGCCACGGCAACGGCCGCGACGCTGCTGACCGCCACCCACTGGAGACGGCGACGACGACCCTTTTTCATGTGAACCCCCCCTTTTGAACAGCTGAAGAATGAACGACCCGCGTCAGGCGGGCGGCGCACCGAGCAGGCCGGCGATGCGCCTGGCGGACTCTTTGCCGCTCACCCGACCGGTGGCGTAGTCCACTGCGTCGTAGCGCACGGCGGGCTCGGTCGCCTCGGTGAGTAGGTCTTCGAGCTTGGGCCCGATCTGCTCCGCAATGGGACGGAGCGCCTCCACATCAAAGCCGTAAACCTTGGCTGTGGTCTCACCGACCATGAGCCGGATCTCTTCCTCGGTGCACCCGTTGAACGCTTCGCGTAACGCGTCCATGGAGCGGGGCCAGGTACCTTCGATATGGGGATAGTCGGCTCCCCACATGATCCGGGGAACGCCGATCTGCTCGCGGATGTCGCATTCGCCTCGGCTCATGAACGACGCCCCTACGTAACAATTCGACTGCCAATACTCGGTGGGGGACTTGGAGAGATAGTCGGGGATGGCCCGCTCAAAGGGCGAATAGAACTGCTCGTCGAGGCGCTCCAAAGCAGAAGGGATCCAATCGGCGCCCTGTTCGGTGAAGACCAGCTCGAGTGTCGGGAATCGCTCGAAGACCCCGCCGAAAATGAACTGCCAAAGCGGCCGGTGCGACCACCAGAGGAACTCGAGCTTGGTCGACCACATGGCGTGCCATCCAAAGCCTTCCCAGGGAGTCCCCCCCGAGTGGATGGTGACCGACATCCCTGCGTCGACACAGGCGGCCCACAGTGGGTTGTAACGAGCGTCGTGGTACGAGGGCAGGTCCGTGTCCCCGGTGGGCAGCATGATCCCCACCAGGCCACTCGAGCGCGCCCAGGCAACATCGTGGACCGCAGCATCGACGTCGTGGGGCTGGATGATGGCCAGGCCACCGCGACGTCCCGGCAGCATGGCGCAGAAGTCGGCCAGCCAACGGTTATAGGCCCTCGCCCCTTCGAGACGGCGGCGAGCATCGGTGTAGGGGAACGGGAAAGCAGCCCCCCACGGCGGCTCGTTGCTGTTTTGGAAATCGGGAAAGAGGATCTCGGCCACGATGCCCTCGGCCTCCAACTCCCGCGTCCGGCGCTCGGAGTCCCACACCCCGGTCGAGCCCTCGACCCCGAGGCCTTCCTGGCTTTTGAAAAACTCGATCATGTCGGCGCCGAAGAGTGAATCGATCAACTCGCCGTCTTCGGGCAAGCCCATCGAACGGTTCTGCTCGGCCCGCCAGTCATGGCGGGCCTTTACGTATTCTGCGTACTCGTCGCGGAGGGCGGGGTCCACCCAATCTCCGTAGCCGTCGACGGGCGGTCCGGCGTGGCAGTCCGAGGAGATCAACATGACGCGGTCGTTACTCACTGCACACCTCCCGCGGTGGCGGCGTCGGGGGTGAAGGCAAAACGCTCCACCGCTTTCCAATACTCAGGGACCTTCTCCTCACCGAGGAAATCGCGCAGGCTTTCGAACTCAGCGGGCATCGTCCCGTCATCCTCGGCGAACCCGTACTCGTGGGCCAACACCGTCGTGCGGAACGCCTTCCCCGATCGTTGCATTATGGCGCTGTCAGTGGCCAGGGCGATCACTGCTTTGCCGGTAAAAGCCGGCGATTCGCCAAAAGAGATATCGAGCCCGCTCAGCTCCGGGTGACCACTCGGTCCCGTCGTGGCCATGGCCATCAAACCTTCGGTGAGTACCAGACCGGGCCACAAAGAAACCACGGCGACGTGGTGCTCGCGCAGTTCTAGCGCCGTGTCGGCGGTGATCTTGTCGATCGCCGCTTTGCCCGCACCATACGGCACAGACAGCAGATGATTGGACGCTCCGTGCGATGACACGTTGACGATCAGACCCTGTCGCCGCGGGATCATCATACGGGCCGCCAGACTCGAGGTCACGAAATCCGAGCGGGGACCGATGGCCAGGCAACGGCTCATGTCCTCGAAGGGCAACTCCCAAAAGGGTCGCCCGACCATGGAAGAAAAGTCGGGTGACGCCACATTGACCACCAGATCGAGTTGGCCGTGCCGCCTGGCGATCTCGTCGAAGACGCGGCGGGTGCTGTCGTCATCGGCATGGTCGCAGGCCAGAGGGATGGCTTCGCCGCCAGCCGCTTCGATCTCCGCCGCCGTCCGGCGGAGACTGCCTGCCGTGTCGTCGCTGTCGCCCAGCGTGCGTGCGGTCAGGTACACCGCGGCGCCCGCTCTGCCCAGCTGTACGGCGATGCCTTTACCGATGTTCTTGCTCGACCCGGTTACGAGCGCGACTCGACCCGAGAGTTCTCCAGCCATAGCAAATCCCCCCGTCCTTCTATTTATGTTACGGTGTCTATCATAACCTCTATCGTAAAAGCAACCGGTATCCGCACCCCCCGTGGGCGGCCTCCCAGGATGAGCCGGGAGAGCCTTGTGGAGACGCTGAGTGCGGCGCTGCGGGGCGACGCCAGCGTGCCGTTGAGCATGGCGCGCGCCGCGCAGGTCGCGGGGTGCTCTCCCATGTCGATGTACCGCTACTTCACCGACCGCGACGACTTGGCCGCTGCACTGACCCGCCACATCATGAGGGAATCCCGATCCCGTGTCGATGCCGGGGCGTCGTGGCAAGACCGTGTGCGGGCCTGGATGGTCACCGTCTACGAGCAGTCGCGGCTTTACCCACAGGTGTTCGATCTGGCTGCTTCGGGAGAGTCACCGGCATGGGTGCTCGAGTCGGTGTTTTTGTCGGGCATTCTCAAAGACGCCGGGCTGTCGCAAGACGACGAGCTGGCGGACGCAGTATTTCTCATCGGTACGACCAGCCTCGGCCAAGCCATGGTCCGGGCGGCACACCGTGACTTGCCCCTGCCCTCGTTGTACTCGGTCCTGGGCCACCTGTCATCGGAAGATGCCCGGGAGGCGGCTACCCTCGTGCCCTACTTCGCGGCGATGGGCGATCGGGCCATCGAGCTCATTATCGATGCCACGATCGGGGCGGTGGAGGCCATGGTGGCTCGCCGGCCAGCGACGACCCCGTAGCCATCGCGGAAACGACCTCCTCGAGATTGGCGGGCACCAGCCTTTGCGTCGATACGACAACGACTGGCGCGGCCCTAGTGACTTCTGCCATGGCTTATGCGGGACCTTTGTCACTACCGGGCCGTTCGGCCCTGTTGTAAGAATGCCTTAACGGTGCAAGCAGTGCGCGGTTGCCACGGCGACCGTCGCTTGGCCCGAAAGGAGATTCAGATGTCACTGATCAGTGCGCATCCCGAGCGTGGCGCATCGGTGCCGCCCGGGACATCCTCGCCCCCTCCCCTGCCGCTCTCCCCGCGCAACGAAGGCAAAGCCCGGGCTTTGGGGTTGACCTCGGCCACCGGACTGGTCCTGGGCAGCATCGTGGGGACCGGGGTGTTCACCATGCCGGCCGTCATGGCCGGGGCCGGCACCATGTCGCTGCTCGTCCTCGGCGTTATCGCCGTGGGTGCGCTGTTGCTGGGCGTGCTGTTCGGCCAGCTGCAAAAGCGGGTCCCCAACAGCGACGGCGGCCTCTATGCCTACTCCCGCCACGAGTTCGGCGACTTCGCCGGCTACCTCGTCGGATGGTGCTACTGGGTGCAGGCCTGGGCCGGCAACGCGGCCATCGTTTCGTCCTGGGTTTTCTACGTCGACGCGCTGTTCGGTATCAAAAATCCGTCGGGCATGGAGAACTGGGGAATCGCCCTCCTGGGCCTGTGGGTGCCCGCCGTGATCAACCTGGCCGGCGTGCACCAGATGGCGTGGTTCCAAAACGTCACCGTCGTCCTCAAGTTCCTGCCGCTGCTCTTTGTGGGAGTCGTCGGCTGGTTCTTCGTCCGTGCCGCCAACTTCGGTCCGTTCAACGCTTCAGGGGGCAACCTCTACAGTGCCATCGGCATCGCCGCCGGCGTAGCCCTGTTCTCCTTTATCGGCGTCGAAGCAGCAGCCGTCACCGCGAAGCGGGTGCGTGACCCCGACCGCAACGTCGGTCGGGCCTCGATCTACGGCACCGCAGCCAGCGCCATCCTCTACGTGCTGGTGTCGGCCGCGGTGATGGGCCTGGTGGCCCACAAGGCGCTCGTCAACAACGGCTCCCCATTTGTCAACGCCTTCCAGAACATGTTCTCCCAGGGAGCTTGGGCCGGAAAGTTCATTGCCGCGGTGGCCGTCGTATCAGGCATCGGAGCCTTGAACGGTTGGACCCTGATCGTCACCGAAACCTCCCGGGCCATCGCCCAAGACGACCTCTTCCCCCGGCCGTTTGCCTGGACTGACCGCAACGAGACAGCCTGGTTCGGGATCGTGGTGGGGACCCTCCTGCCATCGCTGCTCATGCTGTGGCGTTACACGGCGAGCTCGGGATTAACCGTCTTTACCTATCTGGTCGATCTCACCGTGGTCACCGTCGCCATCCCTTACTTCTTCTCGGCCATTGCCCAACTCACCTATCTGGTGTCGCAGCGGCGGAAGGTGCAGGGCTGGGCGCTGGCCCGTGACCTCACGGTCGCCGGAACCAGCGTGCTGTTCTCCATGTGGGTGACCTTCGCATCGGGCTACCAGGTCGTCTACCAGGCGTTCGTGGTGGTACTCGTGGGGCTCATCCTCTACGCGTTCTTGAACGCACGCCGCCAACGCCTCGGCGAAGCGGCAGAGCCGGTCGACAACCCCGTGGCAGCCGAGGCCGACCCGGCCCCTGTCACCTTGAACTCCTAAAGGAAGCGAACAACAATGACGTTTCGTGTTGACTCGGAAATCGGTCAGCTCCGCCAGGCCATCGTGCACCGTCCCGGCCTCGAGCTTTCCCGTCTGACCCCGCAGAACATCGGCGAGTTGCTCTTCGACGACGTCATGTGGGCCAAGAAAGCCAAGGAAGAGCATGACGCATTCGCGGAGTCACTGCGCGAAAAAGGCGTCCGGGTGCACTACTACGCCCAACTCCTGGCCGAAACCCTGGACTTGCCGGAGGGACGGTCGTTCGTCCTGGACCGGGTGTGCACCCCCCAGAACCTGGGGCCATCGCTGGTCGATCCGGTCCGGCGGCTCTTCGACGAACTCGACGGCCCCGGACTGGCCGAGCTGTTGGTCGGTGGGGTGCTCAAAGCGGACCTGCATCCCCTACGGGCTCGCAGCCTGAAATGGGACATGCTCAAGGCGGACGACTTCATCCTCACTCCCCTGCCCAACCACCTCTTCCAACGCGACAACTCGTGTTGGATCTACGGAGGGGTGACGATCAACCCCATGGCCATGCCCGCCCGGCGCCGCGAGACGCTGCACACCCGGGCCATCTACCGCTTTCACCCCCTCTTCGCCAACGCCGACTTCGTGAAGTATTACGGCGACGAGGACGGCGACTATCAGCCGGCCACCATCGAAGGCGGCGATGTCCACGTCATCGGCCACGGCGCCGTCCTCATGGGCATGGGCGAGCGCACGAGCCCTATGGCTGTCGAATCGGTGGCCCACGCATTGTTCGCCTCGGGACAGGCGACCAAGGTAGTGGCCATCGAGTTGCCCCACAGCCACGCGTTCATGCACCTCGACACGGTCATGTCCATGGTCGACCACGACACCTTCGTGCTCTACCCGTACTTTGACCGGGGACTGCGCAGCTGGACACTTTCATCAGGCGCGCAACCCGAGGAGCTCGCCATCTCCCGCAACCACAGCCTGTGGGACACACTGGCGGAGATCTTGGAGGTCCCGGAGGTGACCGTCCTGGCCACCGACGAGGACGTGCGGGCCGCGCAGCGCGAGCAATGGGACGACGGGACCAACTACCTGGCCGTGGCGCCCGGCGTCGTGATGGGATATGAGCGCAACGTGGCCACCAACACCATGTTGCGCAAGCACGGTATCGAAGTGGTCTCGATCGAGGGAAGCGAACTCGGTCGCGGTCGCGGCGGCCCGCGCTGCATGACCTGTCCCATCGAGCGCGACCCCGCGTAACCCCACACGTCCAGGAAGGACGACGGCAATGAATCTCCAGGGAAGAAACCTGTTGAAAGAGACCGACTTCACCAAAGACGAGTTTCTCTTTCTCATCGACCTGGCGGCGCAGCTCCGCTCGGAAAAGCGCGCGCGCCGCGAACACCAAAGGATGGCCGGGCGCAACATCGCCCTCATCTTCGAGAAGCCTTCGACCCGGACGCTGTCGGCGTTCGAGGTCGGCGCGCACGACCAGGGGGCGCATGTGACCTACCTGGGGCCCGGCGACACCCACTTGGGCGAGGGCGAATCAGCACGCGACACAGCAAGGGTGCTCGGTCGGATGTTCGATGGCATCGAATACCGGGGCTTCGCCCAAGACACGGTGGAAACGTTGGGGAAATATGCCGGCGTCCCCGTGTGGAACGGCCTGACCGATCAGTGGCATCCCACCCAGATGCTGGCCGATGTGCTCACCATGCGCGACCATTCAGCCAAACCACTCGAAGAAGTGGCCCTCTGCTATCTCGGTGACGCACGGAACAACACGGCGAACTCGTTGTTGGTGACCGGCGCGCTGCTCGGTTTGGATATTCGCATCTGCGCTCCCTCCTCGCTGCTGCCCTCGGCCGAGGTGCAGGACATCGCCGAGGGACTGAGCCGCCGTTCAGGCGCGCGGATCCGTCTGGGGCAAGATCCGTCGGCGATGGTCGACGGAGCGGACTTCCTCTACACCGATGTGTGGGTTTCCATGGGCGAACCCGTGTCGGACTGGGACGAGCGGATCACCGAGCTGTTGCCCTATCAGGTCAACGCGGCCCTGCTGAAATCCACCGGCAACCCCGACGTCAAGTTCTTGCACTGCCTTCCGGCGTTGCACAACACCGAAACCCAGCTGGGCCGCCAGCTCCACGACAAGTGGGGCCTGACCGCTTTGGAGGTCACCGAGGAGGTTTTCGAATCGCCCGCTTCGATCGTCTTTGACGAAGCCGAGAACCGACTCCACACCATCAAAGCGGCCATGGTCGCCACGATCGGAGATTGACGTGCGTCTCGTCGTCGCCGTGGGCGGCAACGCGCTGTTGGAGCGGGGCGAGGTGCCGCTGGCCGAAATCCAGGAGAATCACGTCGAGGTCGCTGTCCGCTCGCTCACGCCACTGGCCCAGGAACACCAGTTGGTGATCACCCACGGCAACGGGCCCCAAGTGGGCTTGTTGGCCAACGAAAGCGCCCTGGATCCCGTCCTGCCTTCGCCGTACCCCCTCGACGTGCTCGGCGCGCAAACCCAGGGCATGATCGGCTACTTCTTCCTGCAAGCGTTCGGTAACGCCCTGCCCGGTCGCCAGGTGGTCAGCCTGGTGTGCCAGACCAAGGTGGCCGACGACGATCCGGCGTTCAAGGACCCGACCAAGTTCGTGGGCCCGGTGTACTCCGAGGCCGAGGGACACCGGCTCGCCGCCTTACGGGGATGGCAGATCCGACCCGACGGCCCGTCGTGGCGTCGGGTGGTGGCGTCACCCGAACCGCTGGCCATCGTCGAGCTGGCCACCATCGCCATGCTGGCGGCCTCCGGGGCGCTGGTGATCTGCGCGGGCGGTGGCGGCATCCCGGTATTTGCAGGCCCCGACGGCCGGTTGCGGGGCGCCGAAGCGGTGATCGACAAGGATCTGGCCACGTCGCTGCTCGCCCGGGATCTCTCCGCGGACGCCCTGCTGATTCTGACCGATGTGGAAAACGTGCAGACCGGCTTCGGCACCCACGACGCGCACGCCATCGGTCACACGACACCCGGTCGTCTGCGGGTCCAAGCGTTCCCGTCGGGGTCGATGGGCCCGAAGGTCGACGCCGCGTGCCGTTTCGTGGAAGCAACCGGCAAACCGGCGATGATCGGCCGACTCGACGAAGCGACCGGTCTGGTCGCCGGTACCTGCGGCACCACGGTGTTGCCCGATTGAGCGCTTCGGGTCGGGCAGGCTGTCGGATATGGCTTACGACGTCGCCGCCCTCCGCTCCCGTTTCCCGGCCCTCGAAGAGGGCGCCGCCCATTTTGACGGACCGGGCGGTTCGCAGGTTCCCGACTCGGTGGCGGCGGCTGTCGCTGCGACGCTCACTTCTGCGGTTGCCAACCGGGGGCAGGTGACGCGCGCCGAGCGGCGCGCCGACGAGATCGTGGCGGCCGCCCGCCAAGCGGCGGCCGATCTGGTGGGCGGCCAGCCCCGGGGGATCGTGTTCGGCCGCAGCATGACCGCTCTGACCTATGACGTTTCGCGGGCGATGGCCAAACAGTGGGCGCCAGGCGACGAGGTCATCGTCACCCGCCTCGATCACGACGCCAACATCCGTCCCTGGGTGCAGGCCGCCACGGCAGCCGGCTGCAGTGTCCGCTGGGCCGACTTCGACCCGGCGAGCTGCGAGTTGCCCGTTGAAGCGGTCACCAGCCTGCTCAGTGAGCGGACCCGGCTGGTCGCGGTCACCGGGGCCTCGAATCTCGTGGGGACCCGGCCCGACGTCGCAGCCATCGCAGCGGCCGCCCACCGCGTCGGCGCGCTGATGTACGTGGACGGTGTCCACCTGAGCGCCCACGCGCCGGTCGACATGTCACAGATGGGCGCCGATTTTTATGGCTGTTCTCCGTACAAATGGCTGGGGCCGCACTGCGGATTGGTGGCCGCCGACCCCGAACTGCTCGAGCAGCTGCACCCGGACAAGCTGTTGGCCTCCGCCGACGCCGTCCCCGAACGCTTCGAGCTCGGCACCCTGCCCTACGAGCTGCTGGCCGGGGTCAGCGCGGCCGTTGAGTTCATCGCCGGGATCGGCGGCGCAGTCGGCAGCCTGCGTTCGCAAATTCTGGACTCCATGGCCGAGGTCGAAGCCCACGAAGAGCGGCTGCGTACCCGACTCGAGGGGCGCCTCGATGCCATGGCCGGGGTGGTGCGCCACGCCAGAGCGGCTTGTCGCACCCCCACCTTGCTTTTGACCTTCACCGGACGTGACCCGGCGCAGGTGGCGGCGCGACTGGCTGAGCGCGGGGTGAACGCACCGGCGGGGAGCTTCTACGCCATCGAGACCTCCCGTCTGCTCGGTTTGGGCGACTCGGGGGGCCTGCGAGTGGGCCTTGCCCCCTACAGCGACGATGACGATGTCGAGCGGCTCCTCCAAGCTCTGCAGGAGGCGCTGCGCGGCGCCTAGCGGTGCGGCGCTTCGGCCAGGTTGTCGAGGTGTTCGCGGAGCAGACTGGCTCGTATGGCCACCACCCGGCCGGCGCTCACCGCGGCGTTCGCGGCGACCAGTGCGACCAGAGCGGCAATCACTCCCGACGACATGGAGCCGACGAGGCCGAGGGCGATGGTGGAGAGCAACAGACCGGCGCCCAGAGCCCCCAAACTGGCCCACGCGAAGCGCCGGCCGACAGCCCGGTGGGGCACCGAGAACGTGTAGCGGCGGTGCGCCAGATAGTTGAGGACGGCGCTGGCCGTCAAGGCGACGGCGTTGGCCGCCACGAACGACAGGAACATCTGCAACACCAGGAACATCACCAGGTAGGCGACCGTAGTGGCGCCGCCAATACCGACGAAGCGGCCTGCGGTGCCCAGAGGCTCCCCGGGGCGCCGGCGTGCCATGTCGATGCGGCCTTCACCTCGCGCGAACCCCCGCAGCATGCGCCACATGCCTTTCAGATCGGCCAGGGCGGTGGACACGATGTCGACCCGGGAATCGGGGTCGTCCACCCAGTCGACGGGCACTTCGTGAATCCGCAGCCCGTTGTGCTCGGCCAGGACGAGCATCTCGGTGTCGAAAAACCAGCCCTCGTCGGCGATGTGGGGCAGCAAGGCCTGCGCCACATCGCGTCGCGCCGCCTTGAAACCGCATTGAGCGTCGCTGAAATGGTTACGCATGGCGCTGCGCAGCATGAAGTTGTAGGTCCGGGAGATCACTTCTCGCTTCGCGCTGCGCACCACTCGAGCCCCGCCGGCCAACCTGGTCCCGATGGCGATGTCGCTGTGTCCCGACACCAGCGGAGCAACCAGCGGCAGTATGGCGTCGAGGTCCGTGGCCAGATCGACGTCCATGTACGCGACGACGTCGGCGTTGGACGCCGCCCACACGCTGCGCAGCGCCCGCCCTCGGCCTTTTAGGGCGAGGTGCACGGCGCGCACACCGGGGAGCTGCGCAGCCAGGCGCGACGCGATGCCCCAGGTTCCGTCGGTACTGGCGTTATCGGCAATGGTGACGGTGCTCGGGAACGGGAACCGTTCGTCGAGATAGCGGCGCAAGGTCCGAACACTGGTTTCGAGCGCTTGTTCTTCGTTGTAGACAGGTACCACGATCTCTACGGTTGCGGTGCGGGCCATCGCAGGCGAGCGCAGCGCTGCGTCAGCAGTGAGGGTCATGTCGAAAGTGTGATGGCGCGAACTGTGGGTTCCCTAGGCGGTTGCTGGGAGTCTCCGCAGACCTTCAAGCCAGGATGCGATCCCAGCCAAAATCCATCTGATTCACAGAGCAGGCAGAGCAAACGCTGCCACGTTGGATGACATGGCTCTCACCACCGCCCCCGAACGCGGCTACACCCCCGGCTCAGCACCCGCCGACCACCGGCCGGCGGCCACCAGCGGACGAGCCCGGCGACTTTTGCGGGGACGCCAAAGCGATCCGGTGTGGGTTCGTCCTGCGCTGCTCGCCTTGTTGGTGGGCGCGGCTTTGCTGTATCTGGTGGACCTGAGCTCGTCGGGCTACGCAAACAGTTTTTACGCGGCGGCGGTGCAGGCGGGGACAAAGAGCTGGAAGGCGTTCTTTTTCGGGTCGTCCGACGCCTCGAACTTCATCACGGTGGACAAACCGCCGGCCGCGCTGTGGGTGATGGAGATATCCGCCCGGGCCTTTGGGGTCAACTCGTGGAGCATCCTGGTCCCTCAGGCCTTGGAAGGTGTCGCCGCCGTGGGGTTGCTGTACCTGACCCTGCGACGCGCTTTCGGTGCCGGGGTGGCCATCTTGGGCGGCGCCATTTTGGCGCTCACCCCGGTCGCCACGCTGATGTTCCGGTTCAACAACCCCGATGCGCTCCTTGTGTTGTTGATCCTCGGCGCGAGCTACGCGACGCTCCGAGCGGTGCAGTCCGGTCGCACCTCGTGGCTCGTCCTGGCTGGCGCGTTGGTGGGCACCGGATTCATCGCCAAAATGCTCCAAGCGTTTCTTGTGGTGCCCGCCCTCGCTGCGGTCTATCTCCTCGCCGGCCCCCGTCGCCTGCGGCGCCGAGTGCTGCAACTGGCGGCCGGAGGAGCGGCGCTGGTGGTGGCTGCCGGCTGGTGGGTGGCTGCGGTCGAGCTCACCCCGGCAGCGGACCGTCCCTACATCGGCGGCTCGCAAGACAACAGTCTTTTCAATCTCATATTCGGTTACAACGGTTTCGGCCGCTTGACTGGTTCCGAAAGCGGCTCAGTCGTCGGCGGGGGCACCGGTACCAGTGGGGCGTGGGGGCCGACGGGGTGGCTGCGCATGTTCAACAGCGAATTCGGTACACAGATCTCGTGGCTGCTCCCCGCCGCGCTCGCCGCGCTGGTTATCGGGTTGTGGATCACCCGTCGCACCCCGCGGACCGACGGCAAGCGGGCCGTTTTCGTCCTCTTCGGCGCCACCTTGTTGGTCACCGGGGTGACCTTCAGCCTGGGCGAAGGCATCATCCATCCCTACTACAGCGTCGCGCTCGCCCCCGCCATCGCGGCGCTCGCCGCCGCCGGCGCCGGGCTCCTGTGGGCTCGCCGGGGCCACCTGGCTGCCCGCTTGGCCCTCGCCGCGGGGGTGGCGGGCACGGTGGTGTGGTCCTGGTACCTGCTGCGCAGAACCCCGTCGTGGCACCCGTGGCTGGCCACCTCCGTCCTCGTCGTCGGCCTCGGTGCCGCTCTCGCCCTGCTGTTTGGGTCCGTTCTGCGCCGCAGAGGGTCGATGGCGGTCGCGGCACTCGCCCTCGCCGCCTGCCTGGGCGGTCCTGCGGCGTTCTCGGTGGCGACGGCGGCAACCGCGCACCAAGGAGCGATCCCGAGCGCCGGTCCGACCAGCACCACCGGTTTCGGTGCGGGAAGGGCCGGCGGGGGCGGCGGGGCCACCCCAGGCGCCAACCGTGGCGGCGGGACCTTCGGAGCTCCAAGCTCGAGCTCCATCGGCCGGGGTGGTGCACCCAGCGGTGCGACGGGCACCGGAACAACGACCGCACCGGTCGGTGGTGGCACGCGGCCGGGAGGGACCGCCCGCGGGGGCGGTGGTGCAGGGATCGGTGGGCTGCTCTCGGGTGGCACCCCGACCAAGCAGGTGGTCGCGCTGCTCAAAGCGAACGCCTCCAAGTACACCTGGGTTGCCGCCACGGTGGACTCCGAATCGGCCGCCAGTTATCAGCTGGCTACCGGGCATCCGGTCATGGCCATCGGCGGCTTCAACGGAACCGACCCAGACCCGACGCTCGCCGCGTTCCAAAGCGATGTCGCCCACGGCAACATCCACTACTTCATCGCTAGTGGGCAGTCCAGCGCGACCAGCGGCGGAACGACCAGCTCAGATGCTTCGGCAATCACCGCGTGGGTCGAAAGCCACTACCAGGCCACCACCGTCGGCGGAGTCACCGTCTATGACCTGACAACCGCTCGGTGATGGGCCCCGATCAGCGCCACGGCGATCACCGCTGGAACGCCGCCTTTGTTTGACCAGCGGTGGCGCGTTCCGTTTTGGATATAGGAGTCGCCCACCCCGAGTCGGACTTTGACGCCGTCGTCGAGTTCGAGGTCGACTTCGCCGAAGACCACCACGCCGTAATCGACGGTGGCGGTGGTATGCATCCCGGGGTTCTCCGGCTCGAGATGATCTGCCAGGCCCGGAAGTTTCTGCTGCAACTCGACGAGCGCTTTGTCGATATCGAGATCGGCAGGAGCGCCGACACCGCCATCGGGGGGGATCGTGAAAAATCCGAACCGGAAACCCCCAACCGGTGGAAAGTAGTCGTTCCCGTTGGGATTGGATCCGCCATCCGGGAAGCTCACGGTGGTGTCGGAGCCCCAGAGGCGGTGGAACTCGCTTCCTGGAAGCAACGCCAGGGTCACCGGTGCCACCATCTCGTCGCTGACGAAGACCGCCTTTCCTTCACGATCATGCCCGGTCACCACGCGTCGTATGTCCACGTCCGTTCCCCCTTGTTCGTCGCCGCGATCCTAATGGGCGACCCAGCAGGCCTGCCCGCCGAAGTGCTTTGCTCCGGAGGTCGCCGCATATGGTGGCGGGATGGGAATGAGTCGACGCGGCTTCTTGGCCGGAGGAGGAGCTTTGGTCGCGGCGGCTGCCGCCGGGATAGGGGTTCTCGACGTCACCGACCACTCCCTCCTCGAACGTGGACTGCATCGTGTGGGCCTGGCCTCGAGCCCCGACCACCATGCGCCCTCATCGGGCGCTGTCGAACGCAGCGGCACTCTTCAGAGCCGGTTCATGGACACTTCGCTGGGGTGGACGGTGTCACGGCCCCCGGGAACCGAGCCGGTGCAGGGAATCGTCTTCTGCCTGCACGGCTACCACGAGACGCACCGCGTGGCGTTCGACGTCCTCCACGTCCCCGATGTCGCCGCCGCGGTGGGTTTGCGGGTCGCGGTGGCCGCCGTCGACGGTGGCGCGGACAGCTACTGGCACAAGCGGGCCAACGGCACCGACGCCATGTCCATGTTGCTCAAAGACTTCGTCCCGATGACCCGCGCCATGGTAGGTGATGTCCCGGCGGCATTGATGGGGTGGTCCATGGGCGGGTACGGGTCGTTGCTGGCCGCTGAGCGTGACCCGACCGGGTTCGTGGGCGTCGCCCCCGCGAGCCCTGCCCTGTGGCTGACGCCGGGCGCCACGGCACCCGGCGCTTTTGACAGCCCCGCGGACTTTTACGCCAACGATGTGCTCAGCGGGGTGCGCAGTCTGCGCAACATGATCGTCGCCCTGGCGTGCGGAAGCGGCGACCCTTTCTATTCCGCGGCGCGCCGCCTGGACACGACCATGACCTTTTCTCACGCGACCTTTTTCGGGCCCGGTTACCACGACGCCTCCTACTGGCGCAGCGTCGCCCCCGACCAGCTTCGCGCCCTCATGCCCGCTCTCAGCTGAACAAACCGGCCTCATCGGTGGGGACGGGCACGCTCGGCGTTGCTGCGCCAGGATGTCAACCGTGTCCGAGACGCCTCAATCCGACGGTCCAGGCGGCACAACCGGGTTGCCGCAGAGCGATCCGGTCTCCGGTGACATCAATCCCTGCGACGAGACGTTGCGCTCCTATGAGCAGGCCGCGGATCTCTACCGGGAGGCGGAATCGGCGCCTCACCCCCCGCACCTGAGGTTTCTTGATCGATTCGCTCTCGCCGTGCCCCGGGCGACGGTGCTCGAGGTCGGCAGCGCTACCGGTCGCGATGCCAGGCTGCTCGAGGCGCGAGGGTTGCGGATCGTGAGGACCGACGCCACCGAGTCGTTCGTCGAGATGCTGCGCGCCGGCGGCGAGCGGGCGCAACGCGTCGATGTGCGCTACGACGAACTGGGTGGACCCTGGGATGCGGTGTTCGCCAACGCTGTCCTGCTCCACCTCACCCGCCCCGAGTTCCACGCCGTCCTCACCCGAATACGGCGAGCGGTGGCGCCCGGAGGAGTTCTGGCCTTCAGCGTCAAGGAAGGAGATGGGGAGGCGTGGAGCCACGCAAAGCTGAGCCTGCCCCGCCATTTTACGTACTGGCGGGAAACACCGCTGCGCCACCTACTCCACGCGACGGGTTGGGCTGATGTAGAAGTCGAACACGTCGCCGCCCGCGAACCATGGCTCTACCTGCTGTGCCGGCGACCACCGACCGACCACCTCGCCGTCGACACCTAGATTCGACCTGGGCAGCGCGGCGGCGCGGTCGGGCGACGCAATAACCTGCGACGCCATGAGCGATGACGCACCCAGCTTGATCTACGACCGCCAGGGCCACACGGTGAGCCTGACCATGAACCGGCCGGCCCGACGCAATGCGCTCTCGCTGGACATGATCGTCCGCTTGGCGGACGCTTGGGAGGCCATCGACGCCGACGACACCATCCGCTCGGTGATCCTGACCGGCGCGGAAGGCGCGTACTGCGTGGGTGGGGACCTCGACGCAGGCTGGATGGCCGGCAACCGCTCGAGCGCCCCCAGCGACAACGAACAGCGGGCCCTCGACGACATGTCCATCGTCGGGCGCGGCCTCCTTCTCTCCACATGGCTTCGCACCCCGATCATCGCCGTGGTCAACGGGGACTGCATGGGCGGCGGTTGCGAGATGCTCCAGCAGACCGATATCCGTATCGCCGAAGAACATGCCCGCTTCGGCGTCCCCGAAGTACGACGCGGCCTCATCGCCGGCGCCGGCTCAACGATGCGACTCAAACGCCAGATCCCGTACGCGGTGGCGATGGAAATGCTGCTCACCGGCCGGATACTCGACGCCGGCGAAGCCCTCCGCTGGGGTCTAGTGACCCACGTCGTTCCCAAAGGTGACGGTCTGGCCAAAGGCCACGAGATCGCCGGCGTCCTCGCAGCAAACGGGCCGCTCTCCGTGGCCGCGGCAAAAGCGTCGGCGGTGGAGACCGGCTGGCTCCCCGAAGACATCGCCCGGCCCATCGAAGCCCGCTACGCCAACACCGTCACCCGGAGTAACGACGCCAAAGAAGGCATGAGAGCGTTTGTCGAGAAGCGGCCCGCGAACTTCACTGGAACCTGAGATTTGGCGTTGTCTCGGCGTGCTGTGTACCTCAAAGCTGGCGAAGCCTCCTGGGCAAAGTTATCGTCGAACTCCAAAGGGAGAGTAGCCACTTTCGATGGCCACCCGGCGACCCCCCTACTCGACAGCAAAGGAGGGACGCGATACGTGGCGAACACGGCAACCGCCTACATCATCGACCTAGTCCGGAAACCGGAGGCTGTAGTCGATAGCGTACGGAGTTATGGCCCAGCACCCCGACGACGAGTTCCACACACCGACCAGTGACGACCCCTACTGGACCGAGACGTGCTGGTTCACGTTTCATGTGCCGGAGCGCAAGATCTCCGGGCAGCTCTACCCGTTTTTCCGCACCAACCAGAAGGTGTGTGCGGGAGCTGCTTTTGTGTGGGATGAGCACGGGTCGCATCCTTATACCGCGCTCTACGCAAAGATGTTCTGGCACATGCCGATGCCGGACCAACCGTTGTCGGACATCACCCTTCCCAACGGAATCCGGTATCGCTGTGTGGAGTCCCAGAAGCGGTGGGAGGTCAACTTCGATGACCCCGACGGCGACGAGCTGACCATCAGGCTGATCTTCAGTGCTGTGGGGCCGCCCAACTACATGGGCGAGACCCACCTCGACCAACCGGGTCGGGTTCAGGGAACCATCACCCTCTACGGAGAGGAGATACCCGTCGACTCCTACGGCTTCCGGGACCGGTCGTGGAGCGTGCGCAGCCAGTTCGGGGACAGCTTCGGCCACATCGGCTACACCTACGGAGCGGCCAGCGACGGGGACGGCTTCCATATCATCGAGCAGGCTGATCAGAACACCTTTTACCACGGCCATTTTCTCCAGGACGGCAAGTGGGCCAAGCTGGTAAGCGGACACCGCGAAGTCCTCGAGCGGAGCCCCGAAACGGGCTACCCCACCCGGCTCACCGTCGAGGGAGTCGACGAACTGGGCCGCCAGCTTTCCGTGGAAGGGACCGCCCTCAACGGCTGCGCCTTCGAGCTCAATCCCAATCTGCTGTCTATCGACTCGCTGATGGAGTACCGCTTCTCCAACGGCCTTATCGGCTACGGCGCTGATCACGACGATTGGAACACCCACCTGGCCCGGCGCTACTTCCGGGACCTTCTGGGCGCCGCTCGCAACCCCACCTAATCCAGAGCACTCCGGGATCTAGAGCACTCCGGGATCCGGAGCATTCAGGTGCCGGCCGTCACCGCTCTCAGTTCGGCCAAGGCCTCGCGAACGAAGTGAGCGTAGTCGCCCTCGGTGTGGCCGACCCAGCGTTCGAAAGCCACCTTGAACACGGCGATTCCGGCCTCCGCGGCCAAGGTGGCGGCCGGGTCCTCGACGCCCCGGCCCCGCAAGGCCTCGGCCAGCGCGCCACCAAGTGACGCGAGCTTGATCAGCTCGCGCTCGCGCAGTTCGGTGTTCGCCGAGATCACGTGCTGGCGTTGCCGGGCTCCGTCGCGGCGTTCGTCGTCGAAGACGGTGCCCGTAGCTTCCAGGGCGGCGGCCACCGCCTCGATCGGCGGGGCGGTTTGGGGCGCAGCGGACACGCTGTTGACCAAATGCTCCTGTAGGGAGGCCGCACCCCAGAACAGGACCTCACGTTTGTCGGCGAAGTAACGGAAGAACGTGCGCTCCGTCAACCCGGCACGCGCCGCGATCTCCGCGACGGTGGTGTTGTCAAACCCCCGCTCGCCATACAGCGCCAGAGCGGCGCGCTCGAGCCTTCCCCGGCTGTCCGGTTCCCAACGCGCCATTCCTCCACCCTACTCGGTGATGACAGCGGCTGACTTCGGTGATACGGTGATGACAGCGGCTGACGTCAGTGGTAGAGTAATGACAGTTACTGACATAGACCGACCTCGACACGGGGACGCTCAACCAAAATGGAGGTTTTCTCATGCGTGTTTTCGTCACCGGAGCATCGGGCTGGATCGGCTCCGCCGTCGTTCCCGAACTGATCGACGCAGGCCATGAGGTCATCGGGCTGGCCCGCTCGGATGCCGCCGCGGCGGCCCTTTCGGCCGCCGGCGTGAAGGTACAACGCGGCTCGCTCGACGACTTCGACAGCCTGCGAAGCGCAGCCGCCGCGTCAGACGGGGTGATCCACCTCGCCTTCAAGCACGACCTGGCGTTCTCCGGCAACTTCGAGGGCGCAGCAGACGCCGATCGTCGCGCCGTGGAAGTCTTCGGCGAGGCGCTGGCCGGCTCCGATCGACCGCTGATCATCGCGTCGGGAACGCTGGGCGTCGCGGTGGGGCGTGTGGCCACCGAGCGCGACGGGCACGAGGCAGCCCCGGCGACCGCCGATGTACCCGCCGGCCCGCGCGCCCGGGCCGCTACCGCGGAGTATGTACTTTCGCTGGCGTCGAGCGGTGTGCGCTCTTCAGTCATGCGGCTCCCCCCAACCAATCACGGCGAAGGCGACAACGGCTTCATGGCGACCCTGGTAGCCATCGCCCGCGACAAGGGCGTAGCCGGCTACATGGGCGACGGGGCCAATCGCTGGCCGGCCGTGCACCGCCTCGACTCCGCCCACCTCTTCCGCCTCGCATTGGAAGGGGCACCGGCCGGATCGACGCTGCACGCGGTGGCCGAGGAAGGCGTCGCCATCCGCGACATCGCGGAAGTCATAGGACGCCACCTCAACGTCCCCACCGTCTCCGTCGCCCCCGCAGACGCACCCGAGCACTTCACCTGGCTGGCCGGCTTCCTCGGATTCGACAGCCCGGCCTCCAGTGCGCTGACCCGCGAACTTCTGGGGTGGCAGCCCACGCAGCCCGGACTCATCGAAGATCTCGACCAAGGTCACTACTTCCGTTCAACCCCGCTGAGCTGAGCATCGGCCACCGATCCCTCGAAACGCTGAATCCGAAGCCGGCGGTTGGCTTCGGATTCAGCGTCGGTCAGGTCGGTCGGCGCCGCGGGAGGAGCTGGAGTTCTGCCAGCTCGACGGCGACGGCGCTGTCGAGGAGCTCCTCGGAAAGCCCGACGGCCGATAGGCGCTGGGCGACGTCACCGCCGGCCGCGACTGCTCCGAGAAGAAGGTGTTCGGTTCCGATGTAGTTGTGGCCGAGGCGCAGCGCCACTTTCAACGCCTCCTTGAACGCACTTCGACACGACGCCGCAAAATGAAGCTGGCGCAGCGCGGTGGGGTCAGCGTCGGAGCCTCCCTGCGCCGGACCCCACCCGAGCGTCTCGTAGACACGGGCGACGTCGACCTCCAGACGCTCAACGGCACGAGCAGCGATGCCGCCGTTGTCGTCCAAACACCCGGCCACAAGCGAGGCGACGCCGACTTCGTCCTCACCCGCAGCGTGGGCCAGCTGGCCGGCCGCCGCGACCGCGGCCCGGGCTCGCGGCGTGAAGCGCGAGAAGGCCTTGCCGGCGCTCGTCGGTTCGTCGTCGCGAGCGACGAACCGTTTCTGGGCGGCCTGTTTGCTGACGCCCATGGCGGCGCCGATCTGGCTCCACGGAGCGCCCGACGAGCGCGCCTGATCGACGAAATAGCCGATGAGGGCGTCGGCCTGCTCGTTGAGCTCGTCGGCGGCGGTCACCGCGTCGCTGAGACGATCGAGCGGGCCCCCATCAGGCTGAAGATTCCGCACGTAGGCGATGAGGTTGTCGAGCGGCGCCGGGAACGCAGGCATGCGTCAACTTTAGGTTGACCAATACCGTCTGTCAATCTCGAGTTGACGATGGAGGCGAGGTGCCGCGGTCGGCGTCGCCACGCAACATGTGGTCGAGCAGTCCTTCCTCGATGTAGTCCGGATAGGCATCGGGCTTGGTGCTGATCGCTTCCTGGCCCGGGTAGCCGATCTCGAGGCGGACCGCGGGATCGAGGTAATAGGCCCCGGCCACTGCGGTGGCCAGCGCAGCAAACGCCTCCGGATCGCTCGTCCGGATCGCTTCGACCCGCTGCGCAGCGTCGCCGACCGCGGACTCCAGGATGAGCCGGAGCGGGGCCCACAGGTCGGGCCTGGCGCGGAGGACTTCGTCGAGCCGATCGCCGCCCAAGCGAAGCTGGACCGGACTGAGCCGGGAGCTCGGCCCGGGGACGAGGGCACCCGCCAAGTGCTCGAAGCGGTCCCGTTCGCTCTGCGCCACAAGAATGTGGTGGGGCTCATTGATCGCCGGCGAGGTTGCGTCGCCGCGGCGAGCCGAGGACCGAGCGCTGCTTCGAGGTGGCGTCGCCCGACCCGGACCGCGTTGGGCGACGAGGTGGTCGGCGCATCGCAGGGCCAGCGCAGCAATCGTGCTCGTCGGGTTGACGGCGCCGGCGGTGACAAAGACGCTGCCGTCGATGATCCCCAGGTTCGCGACATCATGGGCCATTCCCCACCGGTCGACGACGGACGTGGCCGGATCGTCGCCCATACGCGCCGTGCCCAACAGGTGGGCGTTGCCCGCCGCGACGGCCGATTCGGTGCGCCAGGCTCCGGCCTCGATCAGCGAGTCCGCAGCCCGTTCAGCCTGCCAGGACATCATGGCCGCGACGTTGTCGCTGATGCGGTAGACGACGCCGGGGACCGCTTCGCCGGCGGCGTCGACTGCGTCGGTCAGCACCACCCGGTTGGCCTCGTCGGGCAGGTCCTCACACAAGGCGATCCAGGTCACACCTCGACCCAGGCGACGGCTCATGTATTCGTGGTGCTCCGCGCCCCAAACGCCCGTGCCGTTGGGGGGCAGCGCGATGCGCAAGGGTCCGCCGGTGGGATGCAACGACCATTTGGCGCCCCGGACGAAACCCCGTGACGGGTCGCTGCGGTAAAACTCCCAGCAACCGATAGCGGAGCCGTTGTGGCCCTGCCAGCTGCGCAACGGCTCGTCGAAGAAGCCGGTCACGGCGACATAGGGGTGGAGCATGAGGCGTTTGCCGACCAGTCCGGAGGAGTTGGCGATCCCGTCAGGAAACTGCGAAGAGGTAGATGCCAGAAGAAGGCGGGCCGTCCCGATCCCGTTTGCCGCGAGGAGGACGGTCGACGCCCGCTGCAGGTGTTGGTGGCCGGCGGCGTCGATCCATTCGACACCTACGGCCAGCCCGCGCCGGTCGACGCGGACTCTGCTGACCCGGGCCGCGGTCTTGACCACGGCGCCACGCTCGATGGCATCGGGCCAAACGGCGATGTCCGCGGACGCCTTTGCGCCCTCGTTGCAGCCTTGGGCGCACGTCCCCCGCTGCACGCAGGGTCGTCTCCCCTTGTAGGGAGCGGAAAGGATGGCGTTGGCGTCCGGCCACCAGTTCCAGCCCAGCCGGGCATGGGCCCGGGCAACCAGGTGGCCGCCCCGCCCTATGGGCAAAGGGGGCAAAGGCGGATCGGCATCTCGGGGGCGGGCGGGGTTGCCCCCGAGACCCGAGACGCCGAAGAGGCGGTCGGTGCGGTCGTAGTGGCTCTGGAGTTCGTGGTAGGTGACGGGCCAGTCGTCGCCCACGCCTTCGAGACTGCGGGTCCTGAAGTCCTCGGGCAGCAGTCGGGGCCACACCGCGTTGAACAGCACGGTGCCGCCGCCGACTCCGTTGTACATCCCGACCGACATGTCCGATGCCGAGATGTCCACCGGGTAGTCAGCGGCCCCGAGCCTGATGTTGGGGTTGGACGTCCACTGTTTGCGGGAGGTCAGCTCCCAGTCCGGCGCGCTCCCGCGGTAGCTGCCGGGGTCGGGCCACCCGCCTTGTTCGAGGCACACCACCGACACCCCGGCGCCGGCCAGTCGGAGCGCGGCGACCGCACCCGCGGGGCCGGCGCCCACGATCACCACATCGGGGATGTCCTCCACCGGCTCCAGGGCCTTCCGGAACCCCGCGGCCGTCTAGGCCCGGGCGGGGGCCAGTCGCTTGAGGGCGAGTCCGCCTTCGAAGGGGCGGTAGCCAAAGGCTGCGGGAGCCCGCCAGCCGGTATCGCCCAGCGGTTGGTGGGTTTCGGCGACGCTGGGGCCGATCTTCTCGGCGATGGGCGTCAGCGCTTCGAGGTCGAACCCGTAGAGACGGGCCGCATTGCCGGCCAGGATATTGCGAACGGCTGCCTCCGGCTGGTTGTGAAGCGCCCAGCGAATGGCCAGCTTGGAATCCGGGGTGGTCCCTTCTTCGTGCGGGTAGTCACTGCCCCACAGGATGTGGTCGGGACCCATGAACTCGATCATCGAGGACTCATAAGGACTCAGGCCGCTCGCCCCGAAGTAGAGGTTGCGCTTGACGTAGTCACTCGGCAGCATCGTCAACTCGTCCACCGAGGAGCCACCGAACATCCCGTAGGTACGGTTGCCGGCGTCGGCTTTGAGCGTGGGGACCATGGCGTCGAGGTGGCGAGCTGCGCCTGGACCCACATGGTGCCCTGCTCGGTGGGGACGAAGCGCAGCTTCGGGTAGCGCTCGAAGACGCCGGCCAGGATCAGGTGGCCCATGGTGCGCTGAGCCCACGTCGCCATCTCGGTGATGAGCACCGCATTGGATGCCGGCTGGTCCATGGGCATGATCGGGCTGCCGGCACCCGAGTGCTGCACCACGGTGAGATCGAGTTCTGCGCACAGCGCCCAGATCGGCTCGTAGCGGGTGTGGAAGAGGGGAGCGACCGCGTCGTCTCCGGGCGACACGGCGGGGAGGAGGACGCCACCAAAGCAACCCTGCTCGACGCCCCAGCGGATCTCCGCGATGGCCTGGTCCACGTCGTTGGGGAAGACCTGGATGAGACCCCGGCGGCGGGTGGGCAGCAGGGAGATGAAATCGACCTGCCAGCGGTTGTACGCCTGCACGCCAGCCCACCGCTTGTCGAACTCGTCTTTTGTTCGGGGGAGGCTGATGGTGATGTTGGGAGTCGTGGGAAAGAACGGCGGCACGGTGTTGGGGAACAGAAGCTCCGCGGCGACACCGTCGGCATCCATCTCCCCTACCCGGAAGTCATTGTCCCAGTTCCGCTTGGCGGTGGCGATGATGAGGTCGTCAAAGGGGCTGATGTAGCTCTTGGCCCAAGCGTCGAAGTCGTCGTGCAGACTGGCCGGCAGGTACGGCTTGTAGTCGTACAGGTCCGCGCCGGCGTGGGTGTCGGCGGAGATAACGACATACCGGTCGATCGTGTCCCAGTTTGTGCCCATCAGGCTCACTCCCTCGATTCGTGCAAGCGCGGCTTCGCGTCCGCCGCCACAGTATGTCTTCCTGTCCGGACCGGGGGACCGCCGTCGTCCCAGTGGGTGGGAAAATGCCCGTTGCCCAGCACTCGGCCGCCACCCTCGATCCGGCAGGCCTCAACTCCGCTGCGCTACGAAGGTCCCGACATCGGGGGTTTGCGTCCCCTTCACGACCTGGAGCTTCCAGCCGTGGCGTTGCAGCAGTGCCTCAAAATAGGAGTTGCGAAAGCCGAGCTCCAGCCATCCGTGCTTGCGGATGGCCCACACCGACTGCCCATCGAGTCGCGGTCCCCACGGAAGAGCGAACCCGCGCGATACGGGCTCTGTGGCAAACACCATGCGACCGCCGGGCGCCACGACCCGGTCGAGGTTCTCGACCAGTCGTTGGTGATCGGCGCTGTGATGGAAACTCTCGAAGAAGATGACCGCGTCGTAGTGCCTCTCCATTTGTTCGACTATCGAAAAGTCGCCTACTACCGTCTCGACTTCAACGTTCATTCGCGTGGCGCGAGCGCGGATGAGATCCACGAAGTTCTGGCCGACATCGACTGCGGTTACGGCGAATCCGGCCTGGGCCAACGCCAATGTCAGATTTCCCCAGCCTGCCCCGAGTTCCAGGACCCGGCTGCCCGGGGGCAGATCAAGGGCCCGCAGGGCCTGTCCAATGGCTATGTAGTGCTCCCCCACCGTACGGGCGCTCCCTGTCGCATACGGGAAGGGATTGTCCACCGCGGCCGAAACGTCGAAAGGGACGTGCTCGTTGACATTCGTGTACGGCTGGCCTCGAAGCCACTCGTAGCAGTCGAGCACCGCTTGGCGGTACTCCTCGGAGAAGGGGTCGCTCGGAAACGTCCAGTCCACCTCCAGGCGGAAACTCCTGAATTGGCGGTGCAGTTCGTCGTCGGAAACCGCCGCGGCGCGATCGATTCGCTCCAGCATCTCATCGACGTCGGCCAAGGTCCGCACGACGCGGAACTCCCCAGGGTGGCGCCGGAGCGCCTTGGCCACTCGACGCACGGAGCGCACCAGGGTCGGCGAAGTAATCAACGGTTCGGGAAACCGGCTCCAGAGCTGTCGCGCCCTCAGCTCAAACTCCAACCCAGGCTTCGCCCTACCGACGTGGCTCATGGCGAGGAAGGTATCGAATCGCGAGGGGTCACCCCTCCCGTACTTCCCCGACCTCAGCCGCCAAGCCGCTGAGGATGACCTGCGTTACAAAGCGCTTGCGGCGGGATAGGGACAAACGATCTACTCGTCGATATTTTTCCAGTGCGGGCGCCCGAAGAGGCGGCCAAGTCGCGCGGAAAGCGAAGATCCTTCGTCGTGTGCCACGTCGAGGGCGAGCACAGGAGGACCACTCGGCGGGGGGAGCGACGCCGCTTCGCTGTCGGTAAGAGCGCAGCGGACGACCGTCGTGGTGATCTCCGTAATCTGATCTCGGTCCACGAAGCGCAGCCCGTGTCTCGTCTTCACGGAGATGCCGTCGAAGAGGTCCAGCTCGGGAACCTGAAGAACGTGATGAACCTTGCCGAACTCTGCCCCACTGGAGCTCACCACGGGTGTGTCAACGGCCAAGGCCTTATAGGAAATCGGGCGTCCCTCGTCCACAGCTGTCCCTCTCCTCGCTCGGCGGGATCTTCACTGAGACGCTAGTCGGACCGGAACCGAGGTGGCCTCGCCATCCCCTGCCCGTCCTCGAAGGCGGATCGACGCTCCTGACACAAAAGAGCCGACGGCACCGCCACCCTGGCCGGGCGCGTTCCTTGACCGCTTGCGGTGGCGCTGCGCTCCGTGCAGCCGCCTCAGGGGCTGCTCCCCGCAACCGTAGCCCGGTTGGGCAGTTCGCCTGTGCCCGCGCGGTGCTGGGGACCACCGCGATTCCAGACGCCGGTCGATGGGTTCGGGCTGCGGCTCCGGGGACAAGCACCGCAATGCTAAATCTGCCTCGTTACGTCAGTCTTGGCCCATCGCTCGCCAGTCGTCGACCGAGGCGCGGATGTACTGCCCGCTGATTGGTCGAGCGCTCCCGATCCGATGTACTCGATCCGGGCGCCAGCCAGCTGTGGAGGCTGCCAGAAGTCCGGATCGTCCCACACATCAGCGAATGCCACCCGCGACATATCTGTCTTGACCGTGCCAGGCGAGATGGCGAACACGGAGACACCATGAGGTCGGGCCGTCGTCATCGATCGGGAACGTCGCAGCGGACGGATACTCCCAGGACACCCCTCCGTGACCCCCAACACCGGCATTGTTCACCAGGAGGTCCACGGGCCCGATCTCAGCCTCGATCCGGGAGATCACGATGTCCACGGCGGTGCCATCGGCGACATCCAGTGTCATCGGGTGTTGTACCCCGGCTTCCTTGGCCAGTTCGACAAGTTTGCCGGTGGAACGAGCCACAGCGACAACCTGATAGCCGCGGTCGGCCAACTGGATGGCGACGACTCGCCCAATACCGTCGCTCGCTCCGGTTACGAGTGCAACAGGTCGATCCGCTGGCATCCAAGGAGATCACCTGGGCTATCCTCTACCGCTGAGAGTGAGGCTGATATACGTCTTCCGGGTCTACGGACTACAGCACTCGTTCACCCTCCGTCGGCGAGTACGGCCGGACCCGTAGCTCTCATCATCGTGGGCGCGTTCGGGTTCGCAGTCCTGTGCATATTGATCGGCTCCTATCTTTCCTACCGCCACGACCGGCAGGCGGGAGGGGACCTCGAAGCGAATTGAGTAGCGAATGGACTTCGTGGATCAGGCAGGATCCTAAAATGCAGACGCTCCACCTTTCGTCACTGTTGGGATCACACGTTCTCTCGCCCAGCGGAGAGGCGGTGGGCAAGGTCGACGATGTCATTGTCCGGCTGCGAGGCGGTGACTACCCGCTGCTCACGGGGCTGGTCGCCAAGGTCGGCGGCCGTCGCGTCTTCGTGCCCAACGACCGTATCAGCGACATCAACGAGGCCAGGATTGTCCTGGCCGACCCCAAGCTCGACTTGCGGGGATTCGAGCGCCGCGACGGCGAAGTCCTGCTCCGGTCCGACATTCTCGGCCACCGACTGATCGATGTGGCGGACGCCGAACTGGTTCGTGCGTGGGACGTCGAGCTGCAAGCTACGGCCGACGGCTGGACCGTGTCGTGTCTCGATACCCGGCGTCCGCCCCGGTTCTTCGGGCTGATCCGGGCGCAGCCCGGTCATGTCTGCAAAGACTGGAAAGCGTTCGAGCCGCTCATCGGGCACAGCGCGAGTGTGGTCGCCCGTAGCCTGTTCCGGCGGGTCCGTCGTCTCAAGCCGGCCCAGATCGCAGACCTGCTCGAAGACGCCTCCAGGCAAGAAGGCGCCGACATCCTCGACGCAGTGCACGCGGACCCCGAACTCGAGGCAGACGTGTTCGAAGAACTCGACCCTGACACCGCCAACCGCCTGTTGAGCGACAAGAGCGATCAGGACGTGGCCAACCTGGTATCGCACATGCGGGCCGATGACGCAGCCGACGCCATCGCTGATCTCCCCCAACACCGCCGCCAGCCCATCCTCGATCTCCTCCCTGCAGGCATCCGCACAAAGATCCTTGTCCTCCTCGGGTTCAACCCGAGCAGCGCCGGAGGGATCATGGGCGTCGAGTTCCTCGTCGCCCCCTCCGATGCGACCGTCGAGGAGGCGTTACGCCGCATCCGGCTCGCCGGCCAGGTCCAACCCGAAGCGCTCATCACCGTTCACGCGGTCGACGGAGCCAACCGACTGATCGGAACCGTCACGGTCATCGGACTCCTCCAAGCCGACGCAGACGCACACCTCGCCGACATCAGCGACCAAGATCCGGTCCGGGTGCGAGCCGACACCGATGTCGTCGACGTCACGCTGCTCATGGCCGACTACAACCTGATGACGGTCCCCGTGGTCGATGACGACGACCGGATGCTCGGGGTGATCACCGTTGACGACATCCTGGAAGCCACCATCCCCGACGACTGGCGCCGACGGGAACCTCCGGCCCGCCCCGAACCCACGACCCCGGCCCCCGAACTGGGCGAACCCAACGACCACCTAAGCCCAGGGAGGTAGCTCATGACGGACCGTCCCGCCGCCACGAACCCCCAGGGCTCGGAGGCGGCAGCCTCGCCACGCACCGACGACACGACGAGCCACCTCAACGTCCCAGCCTCGGCGGTACTCGACGAGGCCCATCTCGGCGATATCGAAGGCGCGCTCGGCAAAATCAGCATCAGTGATATCGGCGAACGACGCGGCTGGAAGCGGCGACTTCTCACCTTCGCCGCGATCGTAGGACCGGGCCTGATCGTCATGGTCGGCGACAACGACGCCGGCGGCGTCTCCACCTACGCCCAAGCCGGGCAGAACTACCACACCAGCCTCTTATGGACGCTGATCCTGCTCATCCCGGTCCTCATCGTGAACCAAGAGATGGTCGTCCGGCTCGGCGCGGTGACCGGCGTCGGCCACGCCCGACTCATCAACGAGCGCTTCGGCAAAGGCTGGGGGTGGTTCAGCGTCGGCGACCTTTTCGTCCTCAACTTCCTCACCATCGTCACCGAGTTCATCGGCATCTCCCTGGCCGCCTCCTACGCCGGAATCTCCAGATACATCGCGGTGCCGATCGCCGCGGTCGCGTTGGTGGGCATCATGGCCACCGGCAGCTTCCGGAAATGGGAGCGCGCGATGTTCGTCTTCATCGCCATCAGCGTGGTTCAAGTCCCCCTCCTGTTTCTTTCGCATCCCCGGTGGGCGACCATCGGTAAAAACTTCGTCGTTCCCGGGATCCATGGGGGAATCTCATCCGCGGCCGTGCTGCTCATCATCGCCATCGTGGGTACCACCGTCGCCCCCTGGCAGCTTTTCTTTCAGCAATCGAACATTGTCGACAAGCGCATCACCCCCCGGTTCATCAGCTACGAACGAGCCGACACGGTCATGGGTTCGCTCATCGTCGTCATAGGAGCTGCGTGCATCATGGTGGCGGGCGACTACGCCGGGCGCGGCACCAAGGCGTTCGGGAACTTCACCGACGCCAACGGCGTCGCCCACCTCCTCGCGCAACGCGGCCATGAACTCGGTGCCCTCTTCGCCATCTTGCTCTTCGACGCCAGTATCGTCGGCGCGGCCGCCGTCACCCTCTCCACCAGCTACGCGTTCGGCGACGTGTTCGGCATCCGCCACTCGCTGCACCGCGGATTCACCGAGGCAAAGCAGTTCTACCTCAGCTATACGGCGATGGTGGCCGCCGCAGCGGGCATCGTGTTGATCCCCGGCGCCCCCCTCGGCCTGATCACCACCAGCGTCCAAGCCCTCGCCGGTCTCCTCTTGCCTTCCGCGAGCGTGTTTCTGCTGTTGCTGTGCAACGACCGCGAGGTCCTCGGCCCGTGGGTCAACGCCAAATGGCTCAACGTGCTCGCCTCCCTCATCATCGCCATCCTGCTCGTCCTCTCGGGCACCCTTATGGCCACCACCCTCTTCCCCAATGTCAACGTCACCGACGTCTTCATCGACCTCACCATCGCCCTCGTCGGCGGCGGTATCGTCGTCATCGTCACGTTGCGTGTTCTCGGCAGAAAAGCAGGGAGTAACGCCCGTGTACCACCGCTGAGAATGAGAGACGCGGAGAAAATGGCATGGCGGATGCCCCCTCTTGCCCTTCTCAAACCCGTCAAATGGTCACCGGGCCGACGCGTCGGCATCCTTTCCCTACGTGCATACCTGGTGGCCAGCGCCGCGCTCCTGCTGGTAAAAGCGATCCAGCTCGGCGGCGGCTGAAGGTAGTGGCACCCCTATGCCCCAGGATTACTACCTAAGCCGGAGAAGCAGGTCTTTACTGTCGACGACCGCCGTCCAGATCCAAGAACACCTCCTTGCTCAAGACCATGTACTCAGGGAACTCCCGGACAAGCTTAAACTTAAAGGCGGAGCGACCGGCGCCTGAGCCCCGTGACTCATCGAAATTCGGCCTTTTCTTTACCGATTCTTATCCTGGTACTGAGCGGGGCTGGTGGGTGCATTGACAAGACTGAACGAGTGCCCCTTCCTTGGTTCACGTTGGGTGGGAGGGATCCTCGATGCTCCGTCGTGCGGCGATGAGGTACGGCCGCCGCCAGCACTCCCGACCGTTTCGCCGGTGGCCTCGCCGGCTCCTGATCGCCACCAACATCTTGGTACTCATCTCGCTGCTCGCCGTCGGATCAGCCTACGGGTATGTTCGCTGGCGGCTCGATTCGATCCGGACCATCGCCGCCGCCCATCTGAGCACCGTCGGCCAAGCACCGACGGAGATCGTCCACGGCAAGAAGGTCAAAGACACCGCAGACGGTCTTCTTCCGGAGAACATTCTCCTCATCGGCAATGAGACCCGCGCCGGGCTCACGAATCCCGCGGAGATCGCCGCGCTCGGCTCCCCCTCCCTCTACAGCGGATCGTTGAGCGACGTCATCATGATCCTTCACCTCGACCCGCTCACCGACAGCGCATCGACCCTGTCCATCCCCCGAGACCTCTTTCTCCCCATGCCCGCCGGCAGCCCCGTCGGCCCGTACCAGAAGATCGACGCCGCGCTCAACGACGGCGCCAACGGTCCCGACAACCTGATAGAAGCCATCACCGACGACGTCGGTATCCCCATCAACCACTACATCGAACTCAACTTCGACGGCTTCGAGCAGACCGTAAACGCCATCGGCGGGATCAACGTCGACTTCCCCGAACCGGTCTTCGACAGTTTCTCCCAGCTCGACATCACCCAGACCGGCTGCCAACACATCAACGGCACCCAAGCCCTGGCCATGGTTCGCGCCCGTCACCTCCAATACGACCCTCCCGGCGTCCCCCTCGACGACGTCGCCGACTGGCCGTATGACCCCAACTCCGACCTGGCCCGCATCGTACGCGACCACACTTTCCTCGACATCCTGGCAAACACCGCCGAAACCAAAGGGCTCACCAAACCGGTCACCGCCAACGCCTTCATCGGCGGGATCATCAACCAGATCACCATCGACCCCGGCCTCAAAAACCAGTTGATCCCGCTCATCACCCACTACCGCCACATCAATCCTGCGACCGCCCCCCAGACCACCCTCCCCATCATCGCCTACGGCGGCGCCGACGGCTACGTCTACAACGGCTACAGCATGGGTGACATCGATTTCCCCGACCAACCCGCCGACAACCGGGCCATCGCGGCGTGGGACAGCAACGCCTTGCCCGTCCCCGTCGCCCCCACCGGCGTGCAGGTCGACAACATCACCTACACCAGCCAACTCGCGGCGACCACCGCAACGGCGCTCACCGCGGACGGTTTTCACGTCCTGGGCACCGGCGACGCAACGGACCCCGCCACCACCTCCGAAACCCTCGTGAACTATCCGACCGGCGGACTCCCCCAAGCCATCGACGTGGTCGACCACCTCAGCGGCCTGGTCATGCTCCAACCCAACCCGACAGTCCCCGCAGGGACCATCGCCCTCGACGTCGGCTCCAACGTGGCCGTAACGGCCCCCCCGGCAGCGGCCGCCGCGCCAGCATCCACGGCCGCCCCTCCCGCCTCCACCCCATCGATGCCACCGGCAGCCACCGCCCCCGCGGCGGCCACCACGCTTGACGGCCAAACAGCCAGCCCCTCGGCCGACCAAAACCGACCCTGGGACCCCCGCCCCTGCACCGGACAAGTGGCGTCGCCCTAGTTGCGTGGACGCCCAGAGCGACGACCTGGGCGCCCGTTACCACCCGCCCGAGCGAGACGCCGCGCAAAGGCGTATCCGTCCACAGGCACCGCGGCGACCAAAATGGCTCGCCGAGCCCCCCGACCTCCCCGCGAGAGGCCCGAGCAAGGTCGGGGAAGTCCGGCACGTAACGCTGAGGGGTCACCCATCCCGTCCTTCCCCGACACTCAGCACAGCTGAAGCTGAAGCTGACTTTCCTACTCAACGAGACTGGCAGCTTCGCTCCGGGCCTCGTCTCTTCACCGTTTGCTGCACATGTGGGCGTCGCGCGGTGTCATCATCGGGCGTGCCTGCGTGTCATACGTGTGAGTTGGTTGCCCGCCGTGATCAGGGCGGCGCCCCGCCGTGGGACCGGATTCTGAGGACATCGTCATGGGATGTGGTCCACGCGTTCGGCACATCGGTCGAGGGATGGCTGGTCCTCGTGGTGCGCCGCCATGTCAACACGTTGGCTGAGTTGACTGACGAAGAGGCAGCAGACCTCGGCCCGTTGGTGCGAGATGTGTCCAAGGCGCTGCAGGCCACGACCGTGTGCGCTAAGACCTACATCGCGCAGTTCGCGGAGCACCCCCAGCATCCCCACGTTCACGTACATCTGATCCCCCGGTCTAGCGATCTTGCAGATGCGCAACGCGGTCCCGGGATCTTCAGTCGGTTAGGTGTCCCTGACGCCGACTGCGTTACGGAGGAGCGTATGAACGTGATCGCCGGCGAACTGCAACAACACCTCGCGGCCCGTTGAACGCAAAAGCAACGCCTAAGCGGTGCCGGGAAGAAGCTCCCTCCGAGACAGCGTGACCGTTCCAAGATAGGGCGCGACACGCGAGAAAGAGTCTCCATGGCGAGCGAGGCACGATCTGGTCAAAGAACCGTGCCTCCGTCTCGAGGTTGTCGGTCAAAGCGTCGGTGGCCTCCAGGTGAGATCGGCGGAGACCCCCGCGAGCTAGCGATAGTCGTCCGTACGATCTCGATGTCGCTGACCGCGAGACGGTGGCGATCAAGGGGCCAAGTGGATGTGGCAAGTCGTCGCTCTCGCTGCGTTCATCCACTCCCAGGGAGCCGCCCAGGCGCTTTAGCCCCGCCGGCAGCAACCATCGGGTACCGAACTCGAAGGTGCCGGCACGAAAGGTCACGCCGTCGCTCTGCGATAGAGATTCAACGAGATCACCAGGAAGACCACGAAGATTGCGATACACCAAAGGACTGCCTGCCATAGGTCGTGGTACACCGGCCCGCCTTCGAACAAAGCCCGAACGGAGTTGATGGTGACCGACGCGGGCTGGTTGTCGGCGAAGGGTTGTAGCCAACCGGGCATCGTTTTTACAGGGACCAACGCGGAGCTGGCGAAAAAGAGGATGAACATCGGCAGGATGGATGTCATCTGGGCTGTCTGAGGATCTTTTACTGCCAATCCGATAGCGGCGTACACCCAGGTGAAGGCGTAGCCGAACCCGATGATCAGCGCGACGCCGGCCAGGCAGGAGCCAAAGCTGTTGTGAAAGCGGAATCCCACCAGGAGACCCAGGCAGATGATGAAGACCAGGGCCAGCACGGCGCGGCACAGATCGGCGATGGTGCGCCCGGCGAGGAAGGCGGATCGGGCCATGGGCAGGCTGCGGAAGCGGTCGATCATCCCGGCTTGAAGGTCGGTGGCCAAGGCGAGGGCTGTGGTCATGCCCCCGATGAGCACGGCTTCGAGGAAGATCCCCGGTACGACGTAGTTGACGTAGTCGACGCCCGGCACATGGATGGCCCCGCCGAGCACGTAGCGGAACAGCAGGAGGATGATCGTCGGCTGTACGAGGGTCATGAAGAGCAGTTGCGGCGTTCGGATGATCCGGAGGAGATTCCGCTTGGTGATGCCCTTCATGTCGCGAATTGCGAGCCCGATTGTGAGGGGCGCCGCACGAGTTGGAAGGCGTTTGCCGGCGAGATCAGTCATGTGCTGGTCCTGACGCTGATGGGGTGCCGTCGCCCCCGGATGCTGTGGTGTGGCCGGTCAGCGACAGGAAGACGTCGTCGAGCGACGGACGGCGGATACCCAGATCTTCTACGTCGATGCCCCCGTCGTCGAGGGCTCGTCCCGCAGCGATCAGCACCTTGGCGCCACCTTTGATGGGAGCGCTGATCTGGTTGAGATCGAGGTCCAGCCGGGGTACGGCACTGACAAGACTTGCAATGAGGGCAACGGCCTTCTCGAGATCGTTCCGGTCGGCGACGCGCACCTCCAAGACGTTGCCGCCCAGATGGTCCTTCAGCTCGTCGGCGGTGCCCTCGGCCACGACGTGTCCGCCGTCCATCACGACGATCCGGTTCGCGAGATGCTCGGCCTCTTCCATGTACTGGGTCGTGAGCAGGACGGTTGTACCCTCGGCGACCAACTCCTCGATAAGTGCCCACAGGTCGTTCCTCGTGCGCGGATCGAGCCCGGTGGTGGGTTCGTCGAGGAAAAGGATCGGCGGCCGACCGATCAAGCTGGCCGCCAGGTCGAGTCGTCGTCTCATCCCGCCCGAGTAGGTCTTGACCGGCTTGTCGCCTGCTCCAATCAGGGTCATCCGTTCGAGGGCTTCTTGAGCCCGGCGTTCGTACTCGCGCTTGTCCAGGTGATAGAGCAATCCGACCAGTTCGAGGTTCTCGCGCCCGGTCAGCAGTTCGTCGACTGTGGCGTACTGACCGGCGAGCCCGATCATCGTCCGGATCGTCTTGTCATCTTTGCCGATGTCGAAACCGGCGACGCGGGCTCGCCCACTGTCGGGCTGGAGCAGGGTCGTGAGCACCCGCACCAGGGTCGTCTTGCCGGCACCGTTGGGGCCGAGGAGCGCCAGAACCCTCCCGGAGTCGACTTCGAGCGAAACGTCATCGAGCGCCAAGGTGGCGCCGAACCGTTTGCTGAGGTGCTCGACCTCGATCGCAGCGTCCATCTGGGGGACTCCTCATATTCCGGCACGACTCCGTACCGTTATAGCCTGCCAGGAATTCCCGCTGCTCGTTACCCGCCCTACTCCAGAGCGTTGCGACCCAGCACAAGCGGCAAGACGACCTCGTCGAAAACCCGGCGGATGAACCGACGGTCGAGAGGTTTCCCGGTCACCGATCGAACGAAGTTCAGGCCGAGGATCATGTCCGGGACGAGGCTGAGGTCTCGACCCGGTGGGATCTCGCCTCTCCTGACACCCCGATCGAAGACCTCCCGCAGGGCACGCCTAGGCACCTCGAGCAGTTTCGAGTCGATGAGCGCGGCCAACTCGGGGTCACGCTGAGCTGCGGTGACCAAGCCCAAGAAAACCCCGAACATGGGTTGGTCTTGTGCGTCCAACTCGCGCATGGCCGCCAGGGCCCCGTCGAGGTCTCCTCGGACCGACCCGGTGTCGGGGAGCGCAATCGGCGTTCTCGCAGAGCGCCAGGCGATGGCCGCGTCGACGACGAGTGCCGCCTTCGACGACCAGCGTCGATAGAGGGCTCCTTTGCCTGCGTGGGCGCGGGCCGCGATCTCATCCATGGTGAGTCGGTCGTAGCCGTGTTCGGCTAATCCCTCGAGGGCGGCCTGCAGGATGGCGGCCTCCCGGTTTGGATCGGGAGGCCGCCCACGTGCCGCAGTCGAGGTCCTCGGTTGCCGGGATGCGGCCTCTTCGGAGATAGCCATCTGCTTTCAACTTTACGAGACGGGTTCGTACCGCTTTATCGTCCAAGGCGTCACGACCACGGCACGGCAGCTCCGGCGAGCCAACCGAGGCCTCTTCAGCCCCGGACCTGTCACCCGCCGAAGCGACTCCCGGAGCGTCAAAATCACCGGGTCTAGTCGCCAAATGCCGTTCCATGCGGCTCGGTGCTATCGAGTGTCGCAATGGTTGGCAGCTTCGTACTGTTCGGTCGGGGTTTCGGCGGCACGCTCCGTCTTGCGGGCAAGGCCGGAATCTTCCAACGCGTTTCGATCGCATGCGGGTTCGGATGGGTGACTGCCCTGTCCCTACGTGCGCTGTCATCGCTATGGGAAACCACACCCCCGTGATGAGCGGAAGCAGAAGACTCGCCCAGAGCGCGCGGGGCCAGGTATCCCCTAATCACGGGGCCGGGTGTCCCATCCGCCGGGTCGCTGGCGCCACCCCAGCAGAGCCGATGTCAGGATCTGAAGTTCAGGTCGGCCGTGGCGATACCCGCCGCCCTCGCTGCGGCCAGGAGACTTTGATCGCCTGCTGCGAGCACTATCTCGGGATCGTTGACCAGTTGGGCTGACGCCAGGTGGACTGCGTCACAGCCGCGGAGACCGAGCCGCTCGGCCAGCGCGCCGGCCTCTCCGACGAGGCTCTGGGTGATTTCGATCATGTCAAGCTGCTCGTGGAGAGCCTCAAAGTCGTCGACTGCGGTTCGCAGCTGGCGTTCATCAAGCCTGTCCAGGCGACGTGCCATGGCCAGCGCTGCGCGACCCTCGACGTAGACGAGACGCGAAGACACGGCTCGGTCGGCCTCATCCCAAAGCCGGGAGGCGATCGCGCTCGTTGGCTCCTCGATGACGATCGGCAGGATTGCCGATGTGTCGAAGTACACGATCAACGGCGCTGCTCACCGACTAGGTCACTGATTCCGCCCCGGCTCTGCACGCGTCGATCGGGTCTCGTCCGAGCCCGGCGGCCCGCTGGAGTGACCAGACCTTCCGCCACAGCCCGATCGAAGGCTCGACCACCGTTGATTGGGATAATTCGGGCTATGGCCGCGCCGCGGTCGGTGATAACAACCTCGTTGCCTTCGCGGACGCGAGCCAGGTAGTCGCTCAGCTGGCTGCGCAGCTCTTTGATCCCAACTTCCATTGGGATTAGTGTACACGCCAAAGGCCGCTAGGTGCACACGGATTCGGGCCGCCTCTTCATGCTCCTACGATCTCGCTGCCCTTGGCAAGACCCGGCCGGTCGCTTGTGGCAACGTGTGGTTTGCCGATAGTTGGATACTTGGAATCGAGACGGACGACTCCAAGGCCTGCTTCACGCTCGACGCCGGCCTTGAGGAGGGCATCCTCGTTTCTCTTGGCCGTCGAGGCCAGGACAGCAGCGCAGCTACGCGAGGCTTCGCTAGGTCCGACGCTGACTTCGCCGACCGTGGAGCGAGGCGTAAGGAAGCATCGTGACGCTTCACGTGGAGGCGATCGTCGTGCTCAGCCAGCTGCCTCCTGCGCAGACCCTGCGCCGCAGCTGCCACCCTGCCGGCGCCCGGC
>Ga0182030_10002237_pt1 | contig 40962 bp, 43 predicted proteins | sample 812S3MmetaG_FD_121299 | JGI IMG/M metagenome (GOLD analysis project Ga0182030, IMG submission 121299) | Permafrost microbial communities from Stordalen Mire, Sweden - 812S3M metaG (Illumina Assembly) | ecosystem: Environmental > Terrestrial > Soil > Wetlands > Permafrost | place: Sweden...
CGAAGAAATCGGTCCGCAAGGTGTATTTCAAGGTCCTTGCCAGGTCAAAGAACTGGTACTCGGACAGCGTGGCGCTCGCCTGGGCCAGCTTGATCTGCTTGTTCCTTTTGCCGGCCAATAAAATAAGCTGGGATAAGCTCGCGGAGTTCTCGCTGTGAAAAAAGAAATTGGAATGCGGGTACTGTGAGCTTGGGTCATAGATCGGGACGATCGGGCCCCGGGAAAACGAAAAGTTGGGATTTGGCCAAAGCCTCGCCTGGATGATCAAAGCTTTCTGCGCGTCTATGTTGTATCTCTGCGCAAGGAGCTGGTAGTTGCTGTCCAAGAATATCTTTTCTGCATCTGACAGCTTTAGTTGAATGGTATCTGTTTTTATCTGTGCATTTGATATAGACGAAATTAAGCAGATGATAAAATGTACGAAGTACCGGTATTTGTTCATAGATAATAACCCCATTTAAGGTTTGCAAAACTATTTATAAGCTTTGATATTATAAGTACCTCTTTTGGTTAAATGGCAGTTAATTCAATCGGCAGATATCAGGAAATAAATTGCAAATATTAACTGCAATGATGCATTATTTTTATTTGAAAAAAAGTTAACTGGTAGTTATTGCTGTTTAGTCTGGCACATTAAACCGAAAGCCAACGCCGTGGATGGTTTCAAGATTCACTTCAGGGTCTGCCTTAAAATGTTTCCTTAGTTTGGTGATGAACACGTCCATACTTCTCCCTAAAAAATAATCATCCTTGCCCCACACATTCAACAACACTTCATCTCTTTTCAAAATGCGGTTTGAATGCTCACAAAAAAATTTCAACAGATCAGCTTCTTTTTGGGTGAGATTAAAAACCTCTTTGTCAATCTGCAGCTTGAGGTCTGTATACGAAAATTTCAGTTTGCCAATTGTGAATGAAACATTGTTATCTGAATGCATTTTTTTACTTCTTCTCAAAAACACTTCCATGCGCATTAACAGTTCCTGCATGCTGAATGGCTTGGTGATATAATCATCCGCACCGGTCTCAAAACCTTTGATCCGATCTTCTTCCAAAGATTTTGCTGTTATAAAAAGAATAGGCACCACATCTGTCTGCTGCCGTATTTTTCTTGCTACATCGTAACCATTTTTGTGGGGCATCATTAAGTCAAGCAGGCAGATATTGAATTCATTTTTGTCGAATTTTTCAATTGCCGTTTGCCCATCGGGGCATAGCACCACGTCATAGCCCGCATCTAAAAGGTTATCTTTAATAACATAACCAAGAGCCAGATCATCTTCAGCAAGCAGTACTTTTCCTTTTTGAGTTTGCATAATTAATTTAATTAAGAGGTATGAATATTCTAAATTCAGTGCCGATACCAGGTAAACTGTTTACTTTGATTTTGCCGTGGTGTGCTTCAATGATCTGTTTTACAAAATTCAAACCAAGCCCAAAGCCCTTTACATTGTGCACATCACCGGTGGGCACCCGATAAAACTTTTTGAAAATATTTTTGAGGTATTTTTTCTCAATACCAATGCCATTGTCTTTGACTGAAATAAAGAAATCGCCTTCCGATTTTCCGGTTTCGATAAGGATACGTGGGTTCTCAGAATACTTCAAAGCATTTTCCAGCAGATTGACGATTGCGAGTTCAAGATGTTCTTTGTCTGCAACGATCCGGGCCCGTTCATCCTCCATCTTCAGTTCTACTGTTGCATGGCTTTCATCAATAAGCGGTTGCACTTTGTTGATTGCCTGCTGTATCAGATACTGTGCGTTGATGGCTTCCTTTTCTATGGGCAGGTTGTGATTTTCTGATGAAGCAACTCTCAGTAAACGGGCAACCTGGTTTTGCAAATGTTCTGTCTGGTTTTTGATAATGGCAGTGTAGCGTTCCAGTCTGTTAGGCTGTTGTAGTATGGTATCCTGTGCCAGCACGTCAGCAGCAATTTTCATCACGGCAAGAGGCGTTTTAAATTCATGCGTGAAGTTATTTACAAAGTCCTTTTGTATTTCGGCAAGGAATTTTTGCCGATAGAAATAAAACAGGCTCACAACAAATCCGATAAGTGTCAGGAAAAGCCCAACGCTGCTGATGATCCAAAAATTCATCTGACCGATAATGTAATTGCCACGGTGTGGAAAATAGAGCAGTATATGATCGAATTTCGAACTAAAAACAGGCAGGTCAGTTATTTTTTGCGCAGGATAGCGAGAGGCGGCGGCAGGAACATAATCCGCATAAATATAACGGTTAGCGCTTGCGCTGAATGCACCGATATTGCAATCTGTGAGCACATCAAAATCTTCAAACTCGCGCTGCAGATAAAATATCAGTGAATCTTTTTGTGGTATAGTATCTGCTTTGAATATGAAATAATCCTGGCCCGGATTGTCGATAAGCTCTTTCAGGTTCATTGCGGGGTTATCATTCATTTCAAGATCTTCAAACACACCGCGTATGCTTTTGACAACATTATTATTGAATTGCTTTTGTTCGAATGAATACACTTTCTTTAACCAGAACAATTGCACGATAACAATTAATGCAATGAGCAGCGTAGATGAAAGCAGTATCCATTTTAACGTAGATAAACGCATGAGCCTGTATAAATAATGTTATTATGCAAAATTGCCAACCTTTATCTTTAGTAAATTACGAAAATGGTTAAGTACTGGTTAAGGTAAGACAAAGTTTCATTATTCTTTCAACGGGGAATTTGCAATTGTCTGAATGAATCAGGCTGTTAAGATAGGGTTAAGGTGAAAATAATTTTTTTGCTGAAGCATGGTATTTGGATAACTTCACACGCTAATTTTATTTTAAACAAAAAATTGTTTCCCTGTTATGAAAAAAATCATCCTTATTGCCAGTATGCTGATCGCTTTAACTGGCATCTCATTTGCTCAGACAACCCCTACTAAAAAGGCTACTCCTGCAAAAACCACAGCCGCTCCCGGGCCTACAAAAAAAGATGGCACTGCCGATATGCGCTACAAAGCTAATAAGGAAGCTGCCAAGCCCGTACATGTAAAAAAAGACGGTACGGCCGATAAAAGATTTAAAGAGAACAAGGACAAGAAAGCCCAATAATAGCTTACTGTAAGACTAATCAAAACGTCACTTTATAAGTGACGTTTTGATTAATAAAAAGTTCTCAGGAGTGACAAAAAATGCTGTAATTTTATTTTTAATTTATATTTAAACTCAAGTATCATGAAAAAAATTCTTTTGATCGCCGTTATGATGTTTGCAATGGCAGGTTTCACAATGGCTCAGAATCATCATCCGTCCAAACATCATCGTCACCACAGAACACACCACAAGCACCCGGTTCATCATAATTCTCACAGATAAAAGAGATAGGGATGAGTAAATGATAAAGCCTGCACATTTGTGCAGGCTTTATCATTTATTATGGTTCGAACGCTTGGCTTAATAAAAATGCCTCTTCATTATGAAGAGGCATTTTTATTAATAGTAGTGCGCTATTTTGCAAGAGCAGGTTTTGCTTTGTTTCTTTCAGTTTCTGCATCAGCGGCGCCCAATGGCCTGTTCTTAGCCAGATCCACAAGAATTGGCGCAGCTACAAATATTGACGAATAAGTTCCGGTAATAACGCCAATCAGCATAGCGAATGCAAAGCCTTTGGTTACTTCTCCGCCCACTAAAAACAAAATCAGCAGTGTAAGGAACACTGTTAATGATGTCATAATGGTACGGCTCAAGGTGTCATTGATTGCCCGATTGATGATTTCTGGTTTGGTGGCTCCCTTCATAATGCGGCTGTCCTCGCGTATCCTGTCGAACACGATCACGGTATCATTCATAGAGAAACCAATCACCGTTAAAATGGCTGCTATAAAATGCTGATCAATCTCCATTGGGAATGGAACAATATCTTTTAAGAAAGAAAAAACTGCCAGCATTACAAACACGTCATGGAATAATGATACTATAGTGCCCAATGAATATCTCCAGTCCCTGAAGCGGATGAATATGTAGATGAAAATGATGATGAGCGCAAAAATGATCGCTTTGTAAGCACCCAGTTTTATATCATCTGAGATAGTTGGCAATACTTTTTTTGATCCGTGAATAAATTTATTGGGAGCTAAAAAATCCTGTAGTGTTATGCCTTCGGGCAAAAAGCTTTTCAATCCGTCAAAAAGTTTGTCGGCGACCACTGTATCTGTTGCAGAACCTTCCTGGTTGATAAGATAGTCCGTGGTTATTTCCAACTGATCATTTCCTGCATAGGTCTTAACAAGTGTCGCGCTTCCGTAAGTCTTGTTGAGGCTCTGGCGAACTGGTTCTGCATCAATTGCTTTATTGAACTTCACCACGTAGCTGCGGCCACCTCTGAATTCAACGCCTTCCCGAAATCCATGGATAAAAGAGCCAACGCCCAAAAGTAATACCACCACAGAAATACCATAAGCGATTTTTCTGTATTCGATAAACTTAAAACTGGCATGTTTGAAAATGCGTTTAGATATCGGCGTGAAATATTTAAAATGGCGATTTTTATTCGTATAGAAATCTGTTATCAATCTTGAAACAAGGATACCGCAGAACAGTGAAAGCAGAATACCCAGTATTTGGGTTGTTGCAAAACCAAGCACAGGCCCAAGACCGAAATAGAATAGAATCAATGCAGTAAGCAAAGTTGTTACGTGAGCATCGAGCACCGGTGCCATCGATCGTTTATAACCATCGCTGACAGCTTGTTGATAGCTTTTGCCGCGTGTAAGCTCTTCTTTTATACGTTCGAAAATAATCACGTTGGTGTCCACAGCCATACCAACAGTCAGCACAAGTGCAGCAATACCTGGTGCGGTAAGTGTTGCATGCAGTGCGCTCAGAACACCCACTGTAAAAAGAAGATTCAATATCAGCGCTGCATTCGCTACCCAGCCTGCCGTATTATAATATACCAGCATTAACGTAAATATAACCAGGAATGAAATGAGGAATGCCATAGCACCGCCATTGATTGCCTGTTTGCCCAATGTTGGCCCGACAACCTGCTCTTCCACAATTTTTGCCGGAGCTGAGAGCTTTCCTGAATTTAATATGTTAGCAAGATCCTGACCTTCTTCCACACTTTGCTGAGTATTCCTTCCGCGGCCCATGGTTATTTGCGAATTACCACCAGTGATTGGCCCATTCACATAAGGCGCAGAATAAACAATATCATCAAGCACGATTGCAATCGGTTTACCTACATTGTCAGTTGTCATTTTTGCCCAGGTGTCAGCGCCTCTTTTATCCATGCTCATTTCCACCACCACATCGCTTGTTACCGGGTCATAATCCTGGCGGGCATTATTCTTGACGGATTCGCCTTCGATCTTTGCTTTTTCAGAACCCGGAACTGTTTTGATAGCATACAATCTGAGATAATTAGCTGCTTTGCCATTCTCATCTACCTCCAGCTTACCCCATAAAAATTTTAAGTTCGACGGGAAACTGTTCATTACAACCGGATTGCTCAGATATTCGTCAACCTGTGCAGTATCCTTGATGCCAACTAATGCGACATAATCAGGCATGTGCGTTTTGTCCTGAGCACTTTGCACCTGGCGCATCACTTCATAAAAAATCCTGATGATGGGGTTGGCATTCTTTGTGTTTTTTAATGAATCAGCAATTTTCGAAGTATCACCTGCGCTTACGCCATTCAGATAGTTCTCCATCGCTTTGTCAGCAGACTGGATGGATGCAGACAATTCGCCAATGTTATATACCTCCCAGAATTGGAGGTTGGCAGTTGACTGAAGATATTTCCTAACCCTTTCCGGGTCAATATTCGCTCCGGCAAGCTCAACAGTAATGATGCCTTTGTTCTCATCCAGGTTGATGCTTGGCTGAGAAACTCCGAATTTATCAATACGTTTGGTGAGGACCTGATAGGTTTGCTTCATGGCAGCCGATGCCTGTGCATGTATATATGATATGACGGTGTTATCTGAAGCGTCGAATTTTATGGTATTGCGGCTGGTATTGGCAAACATTGGTGCAAGCTTGCCGTTGGGGTTTTGTTCTCTATATGATTGTGCGAACAGATCAATGAAATTGGCATCGCTGGTTAATTTTTTCTGCTGTGCGGATTGAATAGCTTTCAGCAATGCCGGGTCACGGGGATTGTTGGCAATGCCTTTGATCAATCCGTCAAGTGCAATATCCAATGTGACATTAATCCCGCCCTGCAGGTCAAGGCCCAGCAGCAATTCATTTTCCTTTGATTTCTGATATGTAGTTCCCCACCAGGTGATCTTGGTGTCTTTGGTGCTGTCAAGCAGGCGCTTCAGCCTGTTTTTATAGACATTGTCCAAAGTGTCCTGATATAATGCCTGCGCTTCTTTGTCAGCAGGATATTTTTTTTGTGCAGAAGGGTACAAATTATTTGTGTACCGCTTGGCTTTATCCTGCATGGCAGCTTCGTGTTTGTTCACAAACCATGTAAAAGAAAGCTGGTAAAGAGATATAACAATCAATAGCGCAGCAAAAATGCTAACCAGTGCTCTCATCTGTGTTGGTTTTTTTTAAAGAGCGGCAAAGATATGTTTTAGAATTGACAATTTTAAACCAAAAAACCGGAATATTTGCCCCTTAAACAGGTGCTGCGCGGGTTTTTGGATGAAGCATTCCTTATTTTTGATGCAATTCATTTATTATGCGTTCAAGGCCCACGTATTACCCTGTTTTTTTAGTTTGTTTTTTTATTCTTGCTATCACACTGAGAACCTCTGCTCAAAAAACAAAACCAGAAAAGCCGGAAGATTTAATCGAATCGTTGATGAAAAAATATCCGGAATATTTCGGCAATATCCTGCAAAACAGAGACTCGCTGAGAGTGCAGATTATTTATACACAGATCAACCGCAGTGCACAAAACAAGCCTTCTTTTACCAATTATTACTTCGATGTAAATGATAGCGATTATTTTTATCCGGCATCAACAGTTAAAATGCCCGTTGCCTTGCTTGCTTTGCAAAAGATACATGAGTTAAGGATTCCCGGGCTTGACAAAAACATTGCGATGATAACGGAAAGCGAATACAGCGGCCAGTCAGGTGTTTTGAACGACCCCACTTCAAAAGATGGCAAGCCCTCCATTGCACAATATGTAAAAAAGATTTTTTTAGTGAGCGATAATGACGCTTTCAACAGGCTGTATGAATTTTCAGGTCAGGAATATATAAATAAACAACTCATGAAGATGGGCTATAAGGATACTGAGATCAGGCATCGCTTGCAAATTTCTCTTACTCCCGACGAAAACAGCCACACTAACCCAATCAGTTTTTTTGATGAGCAGGGAAACGTATTATACAGGCAACCCATGCAGGTCAACCAGCAAAAATTTTCGGAACGAAATGATTTTGTGGGTAAGGGCTACTATTCAAATGGCACTGTGATCAATCACCCAATGGATTTTTCCCATAAAAACAGGATCGGATTACAGGACCTGCATAATATATTAAAAAGTATCATTTTTCCGGAAGCTGTTCCTGAAAAGCAAAAGTTCAATTTAAGTGATGATGATTATAAATTGCTTTATCAATACATGTCGCAGTATCCTGCTGAAACAAAATATCCTTCTTATGACACGTTGGTTAACCGGGATGCATACTGTAAATTTTTATATTGGGGATCCGATACAGGCAGGCTGCCAAAGGATATCCGAATATTTAATAAGGTAGGCGATGCCTATGGATTTCTTACAGACGTAAGTTATTTTGTTGATTTTAATAAAAAAATCGAATTCATGCTCAGCGCAACCATTTATTGCAACAAGGATGGGATTTTGAGTGATGATAAATATGATTATGATAAAGTTGGTTATCCGTTTATGAAACAGTTGGGAAGGATGATTTATCAATATGAACTCAAACGAAAAAAGAAATTCATGCCAGATCTTTCAAAATTTAAAATACAATATGACAAGTCGCCATAGTTTTATGTTTGTCGGCTCACTGATTTTAATACCTTTGCGGCGCTCAATTTAAAAAATATGCAACAATTATCTTCTATCTTAACTCGTTTCAGTGAACCCGAAACACTAAAAATGGCCAAGCTCGGCCGGGAATTAAGAGCAAAAGGAGTTGATGTGATTGACCTTAGCCTGGGTGAACCAGATTTTGACACGCCACAACATATCAAAGACGCGGCTAAGAAAGCCATTGATGATAATTGGAGCCATTATACTCCCGTACCGGGCTATCTGGATTTGCGCGACGCCATCTGTGCAAAATTTAAGAGAGATAATAACCTTGATTATAAACCGGAAAATATTGTTGTTTCCACCGGAGCCAAGCAAAGCCTCGCGAATGCAATATTAGCGCTGGTGGATGAAGGTGATGAAGTGATCATCCCGACACCATATTGGGTCACCTACTCAGAACTTGTGAAGATTGCCAAAGGCAAAGTAGTTGAGGTGCATACTTCGATGGAAAGTGGTTTTAAGATAACACCATCTCAACTGGAATCTGCAATTACTGATAAAACAAAATTGTTTTTATTTTCTTCTCCCTGCAATCCATCAGGTGCTGTATATAATAAAAAGGAACTGGAAGCATTGGCTGAAATTTTCAGAAAGCATCCAAACGTGTTTATCATCTCAGATGAAATTTATGAGTACATCAATTTTATCGGCGAACCTGCCGGACGAACGGGCGGGCACGAAAGCATTGCTCAGTTCAACGATCTGAAAGAGCGCATCATCATCATTAATGGATTGAGCAAAGGATTTGCCATGACAGGCTGGCGCCTTGGTTATATCGCAGCCTCCACAGAAATAGCTAAGGCTTGCGAAAAGTTGCAGGGGCAATTCACCAGTGGCACGAATTCTATTACGCAAAAAGCTGCAGTAGTAGCGTTGACTGCAGATTTGAAGCCTTCATTTGAAATGGTGGAGGAATTTACCAGAAGAAGAAAAATCACTATGGATCTGGTAAAAGACATACCCGGAATAAAATGCTTTGAGCCCGAAGGAGCATTCTATATTTTCCCTGATGTATCCTATTATTATGGCAAATCAGATGGAGCAACAACTATTAAAAATTCTGCAGATTTTTCCATGTATTTGCTCAACGTTGCACATGTTTCATCTGTTATGGGCGATGCATTTGGAGATCCGGCGTGCGTCCGTTTTTCATTTGCCAATAGCGCACAGAATATTGAACGGGCCTGGGCAAGGATTAAGGAAGCATTAGCGAAGCTGAAATAAATAACAGGGCTTTCTTTTAATAATTGCAGAGGCAGAAATGCAGATACAATAATTTTCCCGCCTTTCGGTCTTTGCGTTTTTTTACAGATTATACAAGAGGAAAATCAGCATGTATTATTATGCATTAACTTTCATCAACGATAAAAACTTTCGCCCAAGAATATTGTCTGTATAAAATTTAAAAATGGAAAAGCAGCCTGACAAAATCAGAGTGGGGATAATCGCTTTATTAGCATGGTTTGGAGTGATCCTGCAATTGTATATCACGACAAAGACCTGGGCAGGGCTTGGGTTATCTTCGATAGAAGGGACAGTCCGGTTTTTCAGCTATTTCACTATACTTACAAATATCCTGGTAGCATTCAGCCTGACTTCTGTTTTGCTTGCGCCTCGGACCAGATTTGGAATTTTTTTTTCAGACACCAGCACTCAAACTGCAATTGCCATTTATATTTTTGTAGTTGGCCTTGTATATAATCTTATTCTTCGCAAACTTTGGGCGCCGCAAGGGCTGCAACTTATTGTAGATAATATCCTGCATAGCGCAGTACCATTGATTTATGTGGTTTACTGGATTGCTTTTGTGCCAAAGGAGAATTTAATCTGGAAAGATGCGTTACGGTGGCTCGCATATCCCGCTGTCTATTTCTCATGGGTGATTGTTTTCGGAGCCATTAGCGGGTTTTATCCATATCCGTTCATTGACGTGAACGTGCTTGGCTATCCAAAAACGTTTTTGCATGCAGCCGTTCTTATGATTGTGTTTTTATCTCTCGGAGTTTTAGCAATCGCAACAGGAAAGCTCAAGACAAAAAGATAGAATTTAGCAAACAGCATTTCAGTAAAACCTTTATCATTCTTTCTTTTTATAAACCAAACCATCCATTTCAAATTGCGATATTCTGCCGAGATCGTTCAATGAAAACTGTACCCACGATTTATCAAACCACGGGTAATTAAATTTGCCTAAGAAAGTATCGAAATGCCAATGGGTTAAATGTAAAGTAATATTGTTGGGATACTTCAGCAAAAGAGAATCGTTATGAAAAATAATTTCGGCATTGCCAAAAACATCGTTGGAATATTTGCCCTCATAAGCAGACATTTCTAATGACGGGAGAGTATTGAGAACACGCTTTGCTTCCTTCTCTGATTCGTTTTTCTTTGCGTCTTCTTTTAGTTTTTTATAAAGCGCAAAAAAATCATTGCTCCATTCATGCGAGTTATCATTAAAGCAAAAAAGGTCAATCGCTTTGTACATGAGCGCATGGCGCAATTCAGTGTGGTCACGATTGCCAAAAATGTACACGCCAAAATGTTCGTCAGGGATCAATCCTATAATTGCTACTGCGCCATCAAGGCTGCCAGTATGAAATTGGAGCATTTTGCCGCGGTAATCTTCCTGGAACCATCCAAGCCCATAAGTTTTCCAGTGTGGTTTTGTTATCTGTTGTGTAGGATAAAACTGTTCATCAGTTACGATTGCCTGAGGCTTGAACAAGTCATTGTAAGTTTCTGTCTTCAATAATTTTTTTCCGCTCACCGTTGCACTATCAAGCATGAACATTACCCATTTGCTGATATCATCTGCACAAGACCAAACGCCGCCCGCAGCGTCAATTCCTTTTACATCTATATATGTAATCGGTTTCACGATACTGTCATCATACATAAAATGAGGGGTGATGTGGCTTGGCTCATTCACTGATAACTTATAAGTCGGGTAAGTGTGGTTCATGCCAAGCTGCGTGAACAACCTTTCTTTAATAAAATCATCCCATGTTTTGCCCGAGACTTTATGGATCACTTCCCCTGCAACCATGTACATCAGATTTTGATAAATAAATGAAGAACGAAATGAATAAGCAGGCTTCAATAAACGCATCTTGTTTATAATCGAATCCAGACCGTATCCTAAAATCCATAACCAGTCAGCGTTTCCAAGGCCAGTATTATGAGTGAACAAATCTTTTACGGTTAACTCTGACGATGCATAGCTATCCTGCAGTTTCAGTTCCGGATATATATCGCTCACTTTGTCGGTCCATTTTATTTTCCCTTCATCAACCAGCATGCCCATGCAGACTGCCGTCATAGCTTTTGTTGTGGATGCGCAAATGGACAGGGTAGAGGTAGTGAACAGGGTTGGCTTTCCTAATTCAGTAACGCCAAACCCATTTTTATAAACTACTTTCCCATCTTTCACTACAACCACTGACATGCCCGGCGTTTTCCATTGCTGCAAAGCATTTTGGATATAGCGTTCATATACAACCGTGTTGTTCTTTTGACTGAACAATGAAAAGTTGATCAATAGAAGAAAAGAAAGCGTGCAAATGCGGCTCATAAACATCATTGTTTTGGATTGAGAAATGAAAGTAGTAATTTTTCAGATAGGTTCTTGCAAAACTGCCTGACGTCAGACAGAGAGGCAATCGCGCAGCAATAAACCGAACTGCTTGCTTCATTGCGCCTTTGACAAATGCATTTTGCTACTGCAAAATCTTTATTATTTGAACAGCAAGTTTATCAGCCCATATCCCATATTCCTTTCCGGAATAATGTAACCCGTCAAATGCGAGGAGTGTCTCATCAGCATAAGCTTTCCGGGTTTCGTCAGTTATGCAAAGATAATTCACTTTATAAACGTCTGAAACTTTTTTGTTGATCATATTGAACGAATCAATCTGTCTTGAAATAAGTTTTTTATTGCTTGCGTTTGCAAAGGGAGTCACCGAATAGTCGGGAATTGAAATAACAATCACATGGGAAGCTTTGCCGCCTGCCAACTTAATTGAGTTTTGAAGCAGTAGCGTGAATTGATCTTTATACTCTGATTGGCTTTTTCCCTGATATTGATTATTTACTCCGATGAGCAGTGATACAATATCATAAATAGAATCTTTGAAATGGTAGTTGGTGATTGCTTTTTGCAGATCGGAGGTTGTCCATCCCGTCGTTGCAATGATTTCCGGATCACAAAAATGAAAGCCCTTGTCATTGAGCAATTTTGCGGTCTGAACAGGATACCTGTCATATTCACAGACAGATTGTCCGATTGTATAAGAATCCCCGAGTGCAAGATAAGTTTTTGGAGGGCGTTGATTTGAACTTGTTGCTGTTGTTTGAACCTGCATCTGATTGAAATTTGCTTTAGCGGATAAATAAAATATCGCTGCAAAAATGATCAATAAAAATGATGCGACTATATTTCGGCTAAGCAATATCATTAATTTATTTGTATTATTTACGGATAAACAAACTAATTGGTTCGCTTAAATGTAAAGTTGGGCTTGAACGACTTAATTTAAGAGCATTCTGTGTCCCTTTGCCTTTTTAATTAAATAGGAATAAAAAAATCCCGCTGCTTTTTGCAACGGGATTTGTATTTTAACTGCTGACCTGTTATAGCCAACTGTCGAAAGATTAATAATCCATTCCGCCCATTCCTGGCGCGCCGCCTCCGGGATGTGCATGACCTTCTTCTTTCTTTGGCTTATCTGCGATCACACATTCTGTTGTGAGCAACATGCCTGCGATAGAAGCTGCATTTTCGAGAGCGATGCGTGTAACCTTTGTCGGGTCAATAACACCAGCTTTCAACAAATTTTCATACACTTCAGTACGTGCATTGAAACCATAATCTGTTTTTCCTTCTTTTACTTTTTGTACAACAATGCTGCCTTCGATGCCGCTGTTAACGACAATCTGGCGAAGTGGTTCTTCAATAGCACGTTTTACGATAGCGATACCTGTTGTTTCATCTTCGTTGCTACCTTTCAGTTTGTCCAAACTTTCAATAGCACGAATGTAAGCAACACCACCACCAGGAACGATACCTTCTTCCACTGCAGCGCGGGTTGCATGCAATGCGTCATCAACACGATCCTTCTTTTCTTTCATTTCCATTTCTGTTGCTGCCCCAATATACAATACAGCTACTCCACCGCTCAATTTAGCAAGGCGTTCCTGTAATTTTTCCTTATCGTAATCAGATGTAGTTGATTCTATCTGAGATTTGATTTGATTAACACGTGCAGTGATATCGTCTTTCTTTCCTTTGCCTCCAACAACAGTTGTGTTGTCTTTATCAATGGTCACAGAAGCTGCTGTTCCCAAGTATGTGAGGTCAGCGCCTTCTAATTTGTAACCTTGTTCTTCACTGATAACGATTCCTTTCGTGAGGATTGCGATATCCTGCAGCATTTCCTTGCGGCGGTCGCCAAAACCGGGAGCTTTAACAGCAGCCACTTTGATCGTGCCACGCAATTTGTTTACAACCAATGTTGCCAATGCCTCGCCTTCCAGATCTTCAGCAATGATCAATAAAGGACGGCCGCTCTGAGCAACTTTCTCCAGAATGTGAAGAATATCTTTCATAGCGGAAATCTTCTTGTCATATATTAAGATGTAAGGGTTTTCTAATTCCGCCTGCATCTTTTCGCTGTTAGTAACGAAGTAGGGAGAAATATATCCACGGTCGAACTGCATGCCTTCAACAACGTCTACTGTCGTGTCAGTCCCTTTTGCTTCTTCAACTGTGATAACGCCTTCTTTACCTACTTTACCGAAAGCCTGAGCGATCAGTTTGCCGATATTGTTGTCATTGTTTGCTGAGATAGAAGCGACCTGTTCAATCTTTTTGCTGTCGTTACCGATAGTTTGGGATTGTGCATTCAGGCTTTCAATTACTTTGGCAACTGCTTTGTCAATGCCACGTTTCAGATCCATTGGGTTAGCACCTGCAGCCACGTTTTTCAAACCTTCGCTGATGATTGATTGAGCAAGAACAGTAGCAGTAGTAGTCCCATCACCTGCAATGTCTGCAGTTTTAGAAGCTACTTCTTTGACCATTTGTGCTCCCATATTCTCAATGGGGTCATCGAGTTCAATTTCTTTTGCAACGGTAACACCATCTTTCGTAATAGACGGAGCGCCGAATTTTTTCTCCAGCACTACATTGCGGCCTTTAGGACCAAGTGTTACCTTAACTGCATTTGCCAGAATATCAACACCGCGTTTCATTTTGTTGCGGGCTTCAATGTCGAAAAAAAGTTGTTTTGCCATAATATTTAATTTGATAATTTGATAATGTAATAATCTGCTAATGATGATAACAAACCTCGCTGATGCTTTAACACATCAGCTCCTTAGAAAATTGGCTAATTACACGATTGCTAAAATATCCGATTCTCTCATGATGAGGAACTCTTGTCCTTCAATCTGGATCTCAGTGCCTGAATACTTGCCATACAAAACCATGTCACCTACTTTAACTGTAACTGGTTCATCTTTCTTGCCCGGGCCTGCAGCTACTACTGTACCACGCTGTGGTTTTTCTTTTGCTGTATCAGGAATGATGATGCCACCTGCTGTTTTTTCCTCAGCGGGGGCCGCTTTAACTATTACCCTGTCATGAAGTGGGGTAACGCTTAATTTTTTAGCCATAATTGTATTGATTTTATTAGTGAAAGATTATCAGATACCCCGTTTACGCGGGGGCGCAAATCTATGAACTAATTCTGTACCAAATAATAAAAGGAGCATAAAACTTGAACACTTGGCAGTTGAAATGAAAAAGATGGCAGTCTAATCATGAAAGTTGGTAGTTGAAACTGACGATTGTGTCAATTTTTCATTTTATTCTATAATAGCCCATGACCGAAGCCAGAAGTCGGGGCTCCGTCATTAAAGACTTTCACCCAGCGCTCCTGACTTCAAACTCCCAACGCTCAACTTGCATCTCAAATTCCCTTATCTTCGCACCCTCAAATAAGTTCTTAATAAATGATCAGCAGAAGAAACATCCGGGTGAAAGTGATGCAGACATTGTACTCACTTGAAGCCAGGCAAAATGAGCAAAAGCCAGGAGAGGATATCAGGATTTTACAAAAACATTTTGACCAGACGAGGCAGCTTTTCGTTTATCTCATCCATTTTATTACCGAAATTGCACGCTATGCGGAAACCGATTCCAGGGTCCGCGCTTCCAAGCATTTGCCTTCCGATCAGGACCGCAATGTAAACACAAGGCTCGCAGGCAATGAGGTTTTGTGGAAAATACTGGAAGATGTTTCATTTCAGAAAGCACTGGCAACTGACAAGCCGCAGCTACATATAAATAAGGAACTGGTAAAAAAAATATATCAGGAACTTGCCGAAACAGATGAATACAGGAAGTATATTCATGCCGAATCAAGAGATAAAAAATCGGAGAAGGATATCCTTGTTTTCATTTATACTGACCTCATGCTTCCCAACGAAGTTTTCGAAAGCTATGCGGAAGAACTTTTTACCAATTGGGATGATGATATTGAAATGTTGAATCAGTTTTTGCTTGCCTATCTCAATAAGCCCCAATCAGTGGACTTTCAGGATATGCTTGGAAAGGAAAAATGGGATTTTGCGAAAGGGTTGCTTCAAACGGTGCTGGAAAAGAAAGAAATCACGATGGGGCTTATCAAGCCCAAGCTGAAAAACTGGGATGCAGACCGTATTGCCACACTGGATATGATATTGATGCAGATGGGAATTTGCGAATTTCTTTTCTTTGAGACCATCCCTCCTAAAGTGACTATCAACGAATACATTGATCTGGCAAAAGAATACAGCACCGAGCAAAGCGGCCATTTTGTGAATGGCATTCTCGACAATATTCATAAAGAACTGGTGGCGGACGACAAGATGCATAAAGTAAATTTCAAGGCAGCCAAGTTATAAAGTATCGCCCCAGATTCGCGGATTTTCTTAAATCTATGTGTCTGTGGCAAAAAATATCAGGGTCATTTGTGTTCACAAAATCCATTACGTTTGCAAAAATTTTTAATGATGCGTTTATTGGTTGGCTTTTTATTTGCAGCAATCATCATAAGCTGTAATAATATTACAGACAAGAAATTTCCATTGGCAGCAGGGAACAACAGCGATGCTGCGCTAAAAGATTCCGCAAATTACACAACTATTCAGTGGCTCGATTCTCTGAATAAAAATTTCGGCAAAATATCAGAGGGCCAGAAACTGGAAGTTTCATACTCTTTCAAGAACACAGGTGCTAAACCACTGGTTATTACAAGAGTGCAGCCAAGTTGTGGTTGCACCATTGCGGAACAACCTGCAGAGCCTGTTGCGCCCGGAGCTATTGGAATAGTAAAGGCTTCCTTCAACAGCGAAGGCAGAACGGGCGTTAACCACAAGACATTGTTTGTTTATGCAAACACTAAAGGCACACAATCCCATGAACTGCATTTTGAAGTGGAAGTTGAAAAGAAAAAATGGTAATCAATTCATCGAACAAAAAACAAAAATAAAATGTCAACACTTTTGATTTTATTACAGGCAGCAGGCCCTCAACAGAACCCCTTGCTTATGCCGATGCTTTTAGGAGCAATGATTCTTGTATTTTATTTCTTCATGATCAGGCCACAGGCAAAAAAAGCAAAACAGGCAAAACAGTTTCAGGAAAACATGCAAAAGGGAGATAAGATCGTGACCATCGCTGGTATTCACGGCACTGTGAACAAAGTGAATGATGATGGCACGCTGATGCTGGAGACAAGCCCCGGCAGCTACATAAAAATTGAAAAAAGCTCCATTTCTCTGGAATGGACACAGAACCTAAATAAATCAGTTGCTACGGATAAGAAATAATTTAGAAATAGTAAACGCTAAATCCGAAATTCGAAATGAAATATGTCATGGTGAGTTTCGGATTTTGTTTTCTGCGTTTATAGATTAAGTACTGGGATTTTATGCTGCGAATCGGCTTAACAGGCGGTATCGGATCAGGCAAAAGCACTGTAGCAAAAATATTTGAAGTGCTTGGCATACCTGTATATTATGCGGATGATGCCGCCCGGAGGTTGATGAATGAAGATGAGAACCTGAAGCAACAAATCATTCATCATTTTGGAAGCGATGCATATGTGGATGGAAAGCTAAACCGCAGCCATCTTGCTAAAATGGTTTTCGATGATAAAGAAAAACTGGCACTCCTGAATTCATTGACCCATCCTGCGGTGATGCATGACAGCGAAGAATGGATGAAAGCGCAAAATGCTCCATACACGCTCCGCGAAGCTGCGCTTATTTTTGAAAGCGGCATCAACAAATATCTGGATTATGTCATTGGTGTTTCTTCTCCGGAATCACAGCGCATTCAGCGAACGATAAACAGAGACAGCGTTACCAGCGAACAAGTACTGGCACGGATGAAGAACCAGTGGGATGAAGATGTAAAAATGCAGCTTTGCGATTTCATAATTTATAATGATGAAGAACAGTTGGTGATGCCTCAGGTGCTTGCGCTTCATAAAAAATTTTCTGAACTGTAAGTTTTAAGAATTGACAGGGATAATGTAACGGATCTTCCAGGACAATAAAATCTGTGGCATTCTAATTCATAACTTTACAAAAAAACTGTTTGCGTCAATTAAGGGCTGTCAATAAATATCTGTGGAAATATCGCTGGCGTCTTCTTTTAGGCCTTGCGTTCATCATCTTATCTAACTATTTCCGCATTTTATCACCTCAGGTTACAGGATATGTTGTAAATGCTGTTGAAAAAGAATTAACAGACAGCGTCAACCGAAGAACCATTGCCAGTCCGGCAAAGGACAAGGTCATCATGGCTGAAGAAAAAAAGCAAAAAAAGGATACAGCCAATTACGACGTCCTGGTAAAGAAATTCATTCGCCAGATGGATGCGTCGAAACCCACATTTGCAAATAAGGTAGTCATATGCAGCATCACGCTTTTGGTGCTGGCTTTAATAAGCGGCTTTTTCCTGTTTCTTACCAGGCAGACCATCATTGTGATGAGCCGGCACATTGAATACGATCAGAAAAATGAAATCTACCAGCATTACCAGAAACTGGATCTGAATTTTTACAAGATGCACAGCACAGGCGACCTGATGAACCGCATGGCTGAAGACGTGAGCCGGGTCCGCATGTTTACCGGGCCTGCTATTATGTACCTCAGCAACCTCTTAGTGATCATTGGTTTCAGCTTGTTTTTTATGATCAAAAAAGATGCACTGCTTACATTATATGTGCTGACACCTCTGCCAATCCTGGCTTTTACTATTTATTACGTAAATAATATCATCAATAAACGAAGCGAGCATATCCAGGCACTCCTTAGCAGTCTCACTACGAACGCGCAGGAATCTTATAGCGGTATCCGTGTCATTAAATCTTTTGTTCAGGAAAACGCAATGTTCCGTTTTTTTGAAAAGAACAGTGAGGAATATCGAAAAAATGCTACTGATCTGGCAAAGATCGAGTCAATTTACTTCCCTTCAATGGGACTGATGATCGGCCTCAGCACATTGCTGACAATCATGATCGGCGGTTTTTATGTGATTTATGGAAAGCACAATACGGATATCGGTACCATCACCGAGTTTGTGATTTATATAACTATGCTTATGTTCCCGGTGAGCGCTATTGGCTGGGTAGCCAGCATGATCCAGCGTGCAGCGGCGTCACAAAAAAGGCTGAATGAATTTTTAAACACAGAGCCACAGATAAAAACCCCGGATATCGCAATCACAAAAAAACTGGAAGGGGATATTTTGTTTGACAAGGTGGAATTTGTTTATCCAAATACAGGCATTCATGCATTGAAAGATTTCAATCTTCATATCAGGAAGGGGCAGAAGGTTGCGATCGTTGGCAGAACAGGAAGCGGTAAGACAACAATCGCGCAACTGCTCCTGAGGATGTATGATCCTACCGAGGGGACAATCCGGATGGATGGGGTTGATATGAAGAAATTTGACTTGCAGCAATTGCGTAACCAGTTGAGCTATGTCCCACAGGATGTATTTTTATTCAGTGAAACAGTTTCCAATAATATCCAGTTTGGTCTGGATAGTAAAAATGAAGATAAGGTGAAGCAAGCTGCAGCCAACGCAAGCGTTGATAAAGAAATCATGGGCTTTGCCAACCAATATGCAACCATGATAGGGGAGCGGGGAGTGACATTGAGCGGCGGGCAAAAGCAACGAATCTCCATTGCCCGATCATTGATAAAAGACCCGGAAATTATAATATTCGACGACTGCCTGAGCGCCATTGATGCAAGGACAGAAAAAGAAATCCTGAATAACCTTTACCAATACCTGAAAAACAAAACGGCCATCATTATTACGCACCGTATTTTCTCGCTCTTTGATTTTGATATGATCGTCGTGCTCGATGAAGGTGCTTTGGTAGAGAGCGGGACCCATCAGCAGTTGATGGCGCTAAATGGCTACTACGCCTATTTGTACGAGCAGCAACAGCAGCAAAAGGAAGAAAACACAAGCATTTAATACCTGTATAATTTTTCCTTCTTTATTCTTTGGGTAAATTTTGCCAATTCCAAAACAGTACTATATTTGTAGCGATTAAAATTTATTCATCTCATTGTAAAAAAATTATCATTGTGGCGTACGAAAATAATGACAAAAGAATGGAGAGCGTTTACAGCAAACGCATCAGAGCAGGGAAAAGAAGGACTTATTTTTTTGATGTAAGAGCGACAAGGGGAAATGATTACTACCTTACCATCACCGAAAGCCGTAAGAAATTCAATGAAGATGGTTATGACAGGCACAAAATATTTTTATACAAAGAAGATTTCAACAAATTTATTAAGGCACTTGGTGAGTCTATTGATTATGTGAAAACTGAACTGATGCCGGATTTTGATTTTGATGCATACAATCATGATACATTGCCTGAAGGGGAATCAAATGGTGTATCTCATGAAAGTGAAATAGAAACAACAATCAGCCAGGCTGCTGAACCTGTTGCAGAATATAAAACAGAGCCACCTGTTATTCCAATTGCCCCATCTGCTTCAACAGAAGAAGTTGACAAATGGTAAAATGATATTTTAGCAAGATGATCCCTGCAGCGATGCGGGGATTTTTTTTATCAAGTGTTTTTCAAATCCAATATATGATATCAGCAACCTGCAAAAAAGCAGTTTATTTGATCAGACTATTCAATAATGCTGATAGTCAGTTACCGGAGAAGTTTTGTGAAGAGAGTCGGGCTGCGCCGGTTGAAAACAGGTATGTTTAGCTGCGAACAACGAAAATATCCATTGGATAGATGTTTCCACGCTTCGAAGCACATCTCTGAAACTAATTATTTATTCAAGGTTTACTAAAATACAGCAAGTCGCTGTTGCCGAAAACAAAGTTATTGGCATCCGCTTGATAGACGGATAAGCTCCATGTATTTTTACCTGCAACTATTTTCATGATGCTTCCGTTGAGGAAAACTTTGCAAGGTAATTGTTGGGTAGATTGTCCCTGATAAAAAGTAATGTCACCGGTCGCAGTTTGCTCATCGGCTTTTGCAGTAATGTTCAGGTATCTTATCAGCAATACATTATCGCCAGTGGCGCCTGGCTTTGCCCTTCTTCTGTAAACTGACCATTTGCCGAGTATGCTATTGATACCAACTACAACTGGTGTACTGTAATCATCTTGTTTCACTGCAATTCTTCCCAGTTTTTCATACCAGAATGAATCCACTTTTCTGAGGCGATGAATAAACCGGTCGTTATCATCCAAAACCAATTCATTATTTACAAGTGATTTGATTGTGTATTCATCTGCCGCAACAGTGAGCGTATTATCCACATCAATCTCAGCCTCGCCAACCATTGTCATGCTGGTTTCAACGCTTGTTCTTGTTTTCACTTTGTTACTGTCGCTGAAAATTAATTGTATGCTGTCGGTAAAAGCAACAACCACACTGTCGCTTCTTGTTTTTCTTTCGAACTCCTGCCATTTTCCCTGCAATTGCATGAGCGAGTAATCTGCTTTTTTTGATTTTTTATTGTTATTTCCTCTGGTCTGCAAAGTTTCGCCCCTGCGCTTGTACTGAGCATTTGACTGCATGACTATACTAAGCAATGCAATCAGGAAGCAAAAATATCGCAGGGGAATAATGAATGAAAGATTGTTGTTCATAAGTTTGTTTGAGTTTCTTTGCATATTAAAAATAACGAAAATTATTGCGCTGTAGTGTGGGATAGTTTAATATTCGATGACGCGCAGGTTATTATTACAGCGGCTTTGCTAAGTAAGGATGCTGATGCAATGACCGGCACAGTGTATAAAAATCCACATTTCGGATCATGGAACTAAAATTGATATAATAAGGATATTAAAACAGCGGGCATGAAAATCAGCACAGGAATCAGAACACTCACAGGGATATGCGCAATTATTTTGTTCTTTTTTTCAAGCTCCTGCTTTTTTACAGAGAGGACAGCAGAGCGTTTATTGAAACAATCCAGTTTTAAATCGTATGACATGCTGATCGTTCCGGGAGTTCCTCTGGAAAATGGGAAATGGAGCCGTATGATGAAAGCCAGGATCTGCTGGTCAAAATACCTTTATGACAATGGCATTGTGAAGAACATCATTTACTCTGGGTCCTCCGTGTACACTCCTTATTATGAAGGCAAGGTGATGGCCTTGTATGCGGAAGCACTTGGCATACCCTCAAATCATATCTTCTACGAAACAAAAGCCGAGCACAGCACGGAGAATATTTATTATTCCTACAAGAAAGCAAAGCAACTTGGCTTTATCACCATTGCGCTGGCTTCAGACCGCTTTCAGACCAAGGCGTATGAAAAATTTACTCAGGAAAAAGTTAGCTCCGAGATTGTCATCCTCCCGATGGTAGTAGATACAGTGAAGATGATGGCTCTCCATATAGAGGAGCCTATCATAGATTGCCGGAAAGCATTCAACAAAGATTTTGTTTCGCTCAAGAAAAGAGAAACTTACCGGGAACGGCTGCGTGGCACGAAAGGAGAACATATTGATGGCAGCCTGTATGAATAGATGTGGTTATTGCCTGGTAGCCGTCGTTGTGTGCCTTTTATTATTTCAGCATTTCCTGCAGTTTGCTTCTCAGCGCATCTCCGCGCAGGTCTTTTGCTACAATGAGGCCATTTCTGTCAATCAAAAAACTTGAGGGGTAATAGGAAATCCCATAGATAAGCGCCGCTTTATTTTTGTCGCCTTTGAGGTCGCTTACATTCTGCCATGTCAGGCTGTCGTTTTTTACAGATTGAATCCAGAATTCCTTATCGTGGTCAGATGCGACGCCCAGTATGTCAAATCCTTTGTTCTTGAATTCATTGTATATCCTCACTAATTCCGGGTTGCCTTCCCTGCATGGCCCGCACCAGGAGCCCCAAAATTCAAGCAATACAATTTTACCGTTGAAATCAGATAGGCTCACATTTTTGCCTTCAATATCGGGCTCAGTGAAATCAACATACCTGTCGCCCACCTTTACGTTTTTATTGAGCGTGATAAACTCAAGGATATCTTTTCCATAAGAGGTGTTCTTCATGCCCCCGGATAGCTTATTGTACATAATCGCCACACTGTCCTTTCCCCAAGTAGAAGCGTATACGCTTAACACATTAGCGCTGACTATTGAATTGGGATGCTTGAGAATAAATGCAATATCCTGTTGTTTTTCATTTCCTGAAGTCTTAATGGCATTATCCAATTCGTTCTCCTCGTCCTGTGTTTTAGAGCCGGTAATGATCGCATCGCTGAATTCCCCCTTTTCTGCTTCGAATGTGATCGCTGAGTTTTCCAACCAGAAGAATTTATAATCTTTAAAATTGCTGGTCCTGAGTATTACCTGCTTTACATTTTCCTTCAAAGAACCGGTAAAGTGAAATTGATCATGGATTATGAATGTTGAATCAATGCCGTCTATGTAGATCGATGTGCTGTCTGCAAACCCTGATAGCTTTCCTGTTATTTCATACTTTTCTTTTTGTTTTTGAGAATAGGAAGTTACCGAAACAGCAATGGTTAAGAATAAGAAACAAAATATTTTATTCATGTTATGATTTTTCAGCGATTATCGAAGCTTGCGCTAGACGGGGATTTAGCATTGAAATTTCTTTTTAAAGAAATAGAATAAAAATCAAACACCAGGCTTACCGCTGCATTGCCGGGTGGGCGCTTAACGGTTTCCAGATTTATCACGCTTATTAATGGATGCTCCGGTTTAGGAAGACCCATTGGCTGGTGGCTGATTGTTTTAATCATGAGAGGTCGCATGTTTTTAATTTACTGTTCAATCCAATCAGCTTTGTTTGAATATGGCAGCAAATTCTTTTGCAAAATCTGTCAGCTTTATTTTTCCTAATGTCGGTTTGTGCAAATCATAATCTTGATACAATATGCCTTTACGCCTGCCTGCGTTCATTTCAACAAACCCTCTGGCAGCTTGCAGGCTCATTCCTTCCGTTGTCAAACCATGAAGCATTTGCTCATCGGGGATCGCTATCCATTTCAAGTCAGGTTTGCCGATCGCTTCGCCCAGGATTTTTGCCACTTCATTTGGCGAAATTTCATCGCTTGCAATGTAACGGATTGTTCTGCCTTCAAATGGTTTCTCGATTTCTTCAGCAATAACAGCCGCTATATCCAACGGTGAAACCCAGGGTTCTTTTTCATCACCCCCATAGTTTGAAATGATTGCGTTTTGTGATTTTATGGTTGGTATAAACGCAAACATATTGATGTAAAAACCAACAGGACGCATGAATTTAATGGAGACATCTACTGGCAATTGCTTCAGGATGTTTTCGACATTGTAATGAAAAGCAAGAAGGCCGTTGTCTTTATCGGTATGGGCGCCAATGCTGCTGAGATGCACAACCCGTTTTACGCCTGACTGTTCGATAGCTTGTTTGTAATTATTGCCGATGCTGGTAATCGCAGCTACAATGTCAAGGTTTTGGTCAAAGAAGGCGTCAGCACCGAGCGTTTCCATAGCATACACAATATCTGCGCCCTTGAAAGTGGCTGTTAAAAAATCAACATCTTCCATGGTGCCGACAGCCGCTTTTGCACCCAAAGCTTCGATGTCTTTTTTCCTTTCGGATTTGCTGCTGATAACAGTTACCGCATGCCCTTTTTCCACCAATGTTTTTGTCAGCGGCTTGCTGATGTTCCCTAATGAACCTGTGACTACAATTTTCATATTCTTGTTTTTTATTCAGCAAAGTTGCGCAGCAATAGATAAACAAATGTAGCCTAATCTACTTTTGTTGTAGCCAAAATAGGGATTCTTTGGTTGATTGATCTATGAATCATTAAGGATTTCAATTGACAGCGGGATGAAAAGTCGGGAAGCTACTTCGAAGGCTTATCTGGTTGCTGATTATTTGAAACGTTGTACTGATATGAAGATGGCAAATGGACGAATGTAGCTGTTGATTGCGCCGCCGCTGAATTGCATTGTTGCAGTGTTGAAGGCTTTTGCAGCAAAGCCAGCGTTCATTGCTGCAATGAATGCCGACATCGAAACAATGAAGAGCGACATCGCTGCAAAGACCATTTACACCCAAACATTAGATGCTGACACTCCAACAATGGGAAGTTACATCAAAGCAAAAGTCATTTACATTCAAACATTAGATGCTGACACTCCAACAATCGGAAGTTGCACCAAAACAAAAGCCATTTACATTCAAACATTAGACGCTGACATCGAAACAATAGCCATTTACAGCTAAGCAATGACCATTTACACTGAAGCAATGTCAGGTGACAGCAAAACATCGACGAGTTACATCAAAGCAATGGCCGCTGACATCGAAGCATTGACCAGTTACATCAAAGCAATGACCATTTACATACAAACATTAGCCACTGACATTCCCGCAATGGGAAGTGACAGCAAAGCAAAGGCAATTTACATGCAAACATTAGCCATCTACATCACTGCAAAAGGCAACTACATTGCTGAAATCACGATCAACACTGCAACAATGGCAGTCAGCAGGACAGCAATACTACCCTCTGGCGTCGGGCATGATACGTCCATCACCTTATTTTAGTTCTATTCACAAGCAAATACATCTTACAAGCTAACTCGATCTCATACCACAAACCCGACAGCTCGCTGCCATCATGTTTACCGGTATCTCGGCTACCCACGTTCACCTCCGGCTGCTGTGTTGAAGACTATTGCCCTACAATATTACTTTCGCAAGGCATCGCAAGCAAACAAAAAGAGACAGAAGATATCAGAAACTAAAACCAATGTGAAGGGATAATCCCGGGTGTTTGCCGTAGCCAAGTCTCCCTAAATTGTTTAATTCGTAGTTGTAGGATGCGCCAATCGTGTAATGCTGGTAATCGAGGCGAGCACCATGAAGGCCGAAATAGCTGCGGTAAACATTGCCTGTATTCGTAGTGCACTTGCTAATCATTGATTGACCTTTTGTTTTCGTCCCGAAAAATGAAAACTAACATTTCATCGAAGCAGGAGAGTACCCACTCTGCATGCGTTTTGAAAACTGCCGCATACTGATGCATGGACGAGGTCAATATTCATCATCTTTTCGTGAAGGATTGCTATTTTATTTTCTTAGACCTTTCAATCAAAAAAAGAGCAAGAAAAAAAGATATAAATATTGCGCCTATCGCAATCCAGAAAATCTGCATTGCCTGGCTATCGTAATAATTATACATAAACTTTAATTGTACCCCTAATATCAATTAAAAAAGCAGGCAAAGGAATGATAAGAAATATCACGGTACATGAGTTTGGTCAATCAATTCCCTCACCTATTAGCTCAAACCATCCTTGCGACATTCTTCTTTTCCGCATTTGTCATTACCTTCATTTTATTCTTTTCAATCAGCAGTAAGGCCATTAAAGTTCAAAAACCGCTGCTACTTATGTGAGCCAATGACAAGCGAAAAAGAAATATCAAGGCTGGCAAGGATCACGAGCATCGCGACCATGCTCAAGTCAAAGCGCATTGTCACTGCGGCCGGCATCGCCGGAAAGTTCGGCATCAGCATCCGGACTGTGTACCGCGACATCAGGACACTGGAAAGTTCCGGTGTGCCTGTCATTACCATCGAGGGCAAAGGCTATTCCATCATGGAAGGATATACACTGCCTCCGCTGATGTTCACAGAAGCAGAGGCCAATGCGCTCATCACTGCCGGGCACCTGATCAACAAAACAAAAGATGCTTCACTTGCGAAATATTTTCAGGATGCCCTGGTAAAAATAAAATCAGTGATCCGTTCCGGGATCAAAGCAAAATCGGATCTGTTGTCTGACAGGATACTGATACTGGGAAAAAACAACAGCAACAAGACAAGCAATTCTCTTTCAGAACTTCAGTTGGCCATTACCAACCATACGCTCACAAAAATAGTTTACCAAAAGCCTGATGACAGCAGCGCAACCACCCGCGTAATAGAACCACACGTGATGTGTTACTTCAATGAAAACTGGATACTGGTAGCATGGTGCAGGCTTCGCCATGATTTCAGGGCATTCCGCATAGACAGGATGCAGAAGATAGAATTCCAGAACAGCACATTCAAAAGCAGGGACGCAGGACTGAAAAAATACTTCGCAGCATGGCCCGAAAATATTTTTTGAACCCCTGACATAGGGATGTCACGCGTGCATGTGAGCTTTGCAGGGTTAAACTAATAACTCACAAAAAAAACAAACATGACACAGACAATGATGACCATACAGCAAGTAGCCAACAGATACTGCGAGCTGGCAAAACAAAACAAATGGCCTGAAATTCTCGATGAGCTTTGCAGTCAGGATCTGGTGAACAAAGAACCCGAACATGTTGCTTCAAGGGGCATTCAGACAATTACCAACGGGTTGGATGCTGTGAAAGCAAAAGGTGTAGCGAACAGGGCAAATATTGAAGCGATACATAGCCAGCATTGCAGTGCGCCACTCGTAGCTGGCAATTTTTTTACCGTGGCATTGAGCCGCGACATCACTTTCAAGGGAAGGCCCCGCATGAAACTGGAAGAAATAGCCATCTTTGAATTGAAAGAAGGCAAAATCATTTCTGAGCAATTTTTCTATTGATTTCAAGGCTTCATTTGCAGAAACACAAAGAAATTCTTCCGTAGAAAAGTACTTTGCAAAGCATCATTCGTTTTTACGAAACACTTTCTTCAGCCTCACAAATTTTATAAATGCTCGTTTTCATTATAAAGGCGCATGAAAACCATGCGCCTTTATTATATGTTCACAAAATGATAAACAACCGAGATGCAATAAAATCACAAGCATGCACAATCGCAAATCTGTTACATGCCCGGAATCAGCATCGTTTCATGAATTTCGATTGTTGCATCGGGGTGCCAGCCGGATATATGCGGATGGCCTTCGAGTAGATCCATCACTTCTTCCCAGTCGGCTGCATCAAGCAGTGAATAGCCGGACACTTCTTTAGTGCTTGGCGCCGAAGAACCTTTTGGGTTGAGGCTTTTTCCGTTTACAAGCGGGGCGCCGAGATCGGCCAGCCTGCTGCCTGCTTTCTCTGCCCAGGCTTTCCATAATGCCATGCCCGCAGCCTGCTGCTCGGGAGTTGCATTGCCGGTCTGAGCCATCGCCTCTATCGGCGCATGATAAATGAGCAAAAACCTTTTGCCGGTTGGTTTTGCCGGTTTCTTCGTTGCCTGCTTCGCTGTTTTCTTTACTGCTTTTTTAGCAACCTTTTTTACTGCTTTCTTTGCCGCTTTTGCAGGTGCTTTCTTAACTGCTTTCTTAACTGTTTTTTTGGGAGTTTTTTTTACTGACTTTGCCATGATGGATATTTTAATCGTTAGAGAAATAAAGAGAGACTACTAAAGTAGCGTGTTTTCAGACTGTGCCAAAATTAAAATGACTGTCGGAAATGCCAGCAATAGCATAAACGGCAGCCGTTACAGTTTGATGGAAGTACCAATAGGGCAACGTATCATCCAGCACCGATTATGATAAAAGCAAAATCAATGTAAAGCAAGTTTATACCAGATCACATTGTTTTGGAAAATAGCCTGCATATTGTCTCCATCCGGAGGCATGCCACCGGGCGGAGGGCCAGGCGGCATACCACCGCCTCCGCCACCAGGTGGAGGGCCACCGTCGCCACCAGGGCCACCGCCTCCCATGTCATTGCCCATATCAAAAGGAAGCATTCCCTTTTCAATGATGCCAATACTGATAGTTGAGTTGGGGGTGACAGGCTTTGCAAACATCCCGAAAGGGATATCTGCCTGGTAGCACAGCGTATCTTTTATAAAGTACAGGGACACATGCGGCCCAGTAGCAGATGTGATTTCATACAGCCCGTTATAAGACTTTGCAAAACCCCTGATCTGCATTTGCGTTTTCTTTTTCAGCATTGCTTCCAGAGCATCCCTCGAATTGTGCAAGCTCGTATCCGGGCGCTGAGGCGGAAGCCCTCTGCCAGGTTGAAAATCGGTGCTGTTTTTTTCTTCACTGCCTGCGGGATACAATATACCGGTCGTTTTATTTTTTTTGCCTTTCACGTCAATCCACAGTTCAAGGCCATTGATGACGATCTTTCTTTGCTGCAGCGCATCTGCCACCTTCAGCGTGATGTGCAGGGAAGCGCTGTCGTTATAAAACGCATACCATGTTTTAGAATCCGCATCAAACAGCATTTCACCGTTAGTTTGAGAAAGCCTTTCGGATATTGCGGGTTCTACATATTCAGAAAATAGCGCCATCTGGGAAAAACCTGAATAAGATAGTCCTGCAAACAGAGATAATATAAAGGTGATTTTTTTAAATCTGTGAGAGTAGAACATGCAGATATAAATTTTTCTGCAAGATAGGCAGCGGGAAACATAAAAATTAAAAGTGTCGACGTATAAGGGATTTGTTGCGACAAACAGTCACAAGAAGGTTTACATGATAAGCCTCTGCTTTTACTTTGCCTTTACAAAATAGGCTGCATAGGGAGCAAGGCAGGGACCGGCAGAAACCTGAAGCGTGTCATTGGACACTGTATACTGATAGCCATATTGGCCTTTGATCAACAGGGCTGGGTACCTGATATCAACACAGCCAGCACTTTCTGAAATAATCTGGTAAGAAAAAGTATCCGAAATGCTGGCGGCAAGTAGTACTACCTGCGGTGCTACAGGCAATACATTGTTACTGGCGGTGGAATCATTATGGTCAATGATCAGGGTGCCATCGCTTTCAAATAATAAGGTCTTTTGAACGCCCGAACTTGGCCCTATCACTGTGTCCCTGCCGGAACCTGAATATACCCAGTCCCATTTAGCGGTAAGCTCAGGATCTATGGCCGGGCTGGCTGCTTTTTTGCATGAGCTTTCAATCAGAAGAACAATCATGGCTGACAATATTAAAAAAGCTTGTTTCATAATTGCATTTCCGTTTTGACAAGTTACTGTGAGGAAACGTTGCTTACCCACGGATTAAAATTCTTTCTCAAGATAGATGGTCACTGCTGAACCGGCAAAAGATAAAGGCAAAATCAATTTCAGCACAGGAATAATACACATCCGCATTTAAGCGTTCTAATACCGATAACCATTATTCAAAACTCCAAGCTGAAACCTATGATAGTCCCAACCATGAAGGCCGGGGAAGTATATGCAGAGGTAATGAGAGACTTTCAGATACTCTGGAAAAAGGCATACATCACCGGCATCCATCTGCACAATGACCTGCGGCGCAAAAAGCTGCAGCATGAAATATGCTGCTTAAAATTTAAAACCCCTTACCATAACGAATGGGACCTGTTGTTCAGGTTGAATACCCGGGGCATTGACCGGGCTTTTTATATCAAATCAATGGACAAGGTTGGCACAGTAGCCTATAATTTACAGTTCAGGAACCATGGCAAAGAAAATGCAGAAAAATTTCTGATAAAATACAACTCGCATTTTTTCAGCCGCTACAACGAAAGAATGAACCTTAAAATCAGCGAGCCCGCGCAGGTCATCAGGCATTTCTTTAAAAACAACTTCGATTCTGATATCGGGGAAAGCCAATTGATGGAAGATGGCACACGCTACATTCATTTTGTTTTTAGAGAAGGCATGGGCATCGGTTGGCAGGAGGATGCGACAAAGACCATTCACATCAAAACTTTCATTTCAAACAAAACCCTGAGCGAAAAACAACTGAGCCTTGCCGAACATATAAAAAACGGTTGCGATGACGAAGAGTTTGAAATTATCATCAGGCAGGAAAACATAAAAAATAAAATCATCTGATTAAAGAAAAAACGCCATCTCTTTTGATTTCCAGCTCAGCATCTTAATGCTGACGACAATAAACTCTTTTGGCAGAGAGCTTTTGCCGATAACATTAGCGACGCCGATTAACTGATTGGCCTGGTTCATACCGGATTTTTTTGAAAAAAATGCAGAGGATAGAAAAAGAGACTCCGGCAATATAGATTTTTTTTTAAATTTGAATATGGTCAGAGTAAGCGACGTAAGAATCGGGAATTTCTTACTGTTCGATTTTCCCGCCAGGGGTAAAGTGCAATACAGATCCGAGCGCATCAATAACGAATATGATGGGTTCAGGGCAATCGCTACCATCAATGGCCTTCAGCCCGAAAAAATCTACGGCATACCACTTACAGATAGCTGGCTTCAAAAACTGGGTTTCGAGAAAATAGAACGGCATTTTCAGCATAACTGGGTAATCAGGCTTAGCAAAACAGAAGCACATTATTCCATTCAGTTTTTTAACGATAAATTCTGGCTAAGCAACAGTGAATATGATGCCTGGTGCTATGTGATCAGGGAGGTGGTGTATGTTCATGATCTGCAGAACCTGTTCTATGCCCTCACCGGAGAAGACCTTGAGATAAAAGAATTCATATCACAGGCTTAAACACATTTCTTTTCTCAAACCATTTGCATGGATGGCTTTATTCATCACATCCTCGTGATGAGTTATTAATTTATTAATGTATCGTTTTGCACTGCTTTGTGTAATTTTAAACTATTGGCTCAGTGCCTTGTTAACGTTCAAATGCATATCAAAACGATAAAGCTGTTCATTTCGCTGTTGCTGATTTTGCCATTTGCTTATGCTAACGGTCAGGGCGCATGGGTGGTTTCCAAACAAGAGAACGGCATTAAAATTTACAGCCGTCATTCGGAGCATTCCAAATTTGATGATATCAAAGTAGAAACTGATTTTCCCGGCAACGTTTCACAGATGGCGTCCATTCTTTCTGATGTTGAACAATACCCGCAATGGGCTTATGCCACCAAAATATGCAAGCTTGTAAAAAAAACAAGCAGCACAGACTTTATTTACTATTCAGAAATTGATGTGCCATGGCCTTCCACCGACAGAGACCTGTATGCCCATTGCAAGATCACTTATAATCGGGATACGCATTCGTTCAAACTGATCGCGGAGGCGATTAAAGACTATGCTCCGGAAAAAAAAGATATTATTCGTGTGGCTTTATCGAAAGGCATTTGGAATGTCACCTCCATTTCCAATAAAATGATTCACGTGGAATATATACTGGAACTTGATCCGGGCGGAAATGTGCCTGCATGGCTGCTGAACCTTTTTTCTACCAAAGGCCCGATGGAAACATTTGCGAGCCTGAAAAAGAAAATGACCTCACTGAACCCATGATGTTAAGACAAGAAGCCTCCCCATTCGTTATATCAAACATTCTTTTGTTTCACCATAATAATTGATGGAAAAAAGCAAATGATTTCCGTTGATGCTTTATCAGGGTTTATTTTTCTAAAAAGTTGCTATGCGAAGAAAATTTTTTCTCGCAAAAAAAATCGGGCAGATTTCCATATATCTTAATATTTTTATCAGACGATGATTAGACGCAGCCCCACTTCACGCAAAAGACTCCACGTATTCCAATTGGCGGCTGTTATTTTCTTTACTGTTTCAGGTGGTCCTTTCGGGTTGGAGCCGTTGTTCTCTTATGCAGGCGCAAATGCCTCGCTGATATTGTTATTGATCTGCCCTATATTATGGGACATTCCTGCTATACTCACTGTGCTTGAACTGAACAGCATGATGCCTGTTGAGGGGGGCTATTACCAATGGGTAAAACGTTCACTTGGCTTACGTTTTGCTTTTTACGAGGGCTTCTGGACATGGATGTACACGTTTGTTGACCTGGCTATTTATCCGGTGCTTTTCGTAGAGTATGCCTCTTTCTTTTTTCCTCAATTGCACATGTACAAAGTGCCGGTATGCCTCTTCATTATCTGGTCAAGCGCATTATTGAATATACGGGGCATTGTGCCTGTCGGCAAAATATCCATTGCACTTGGCGTATTTGTGCTTTCGCCTTTTGTGATTTTGTGGGCCGTCACACTTTTTCATCATCACGGCGCGGTGTCATTGCCGCACCTCACTTTAAAAGGAGTTGGGTTTTCTTCCATTGGCATGGGCGTATATACTGTGATGTGGAATTTTTTCGGATGGGATAATGCGACTACCTATGCAGGCGAGGTAGACAAGCCCATAAGGTCATATGTCATTTCCTGCGCGATTGCTTTCGTCACCATATTTGCGATGTATATCCTTACTTCACTCGCCGTGCTGCATTCCGGGATAGACTTTAAGGTTTTGAGCGAAGAGGGTTTCCCTTCCATCGCTGCAGTCACCGGCGTCAGTTGGCTCGGGTCTTTGCTTGCTGTTGGTGGCATGGCCAGCGCTGTGGGATTGTTTTCCGCAGTACTTCTTTCTGTTTCGCGTGTGCCAAAAGTAATGGCAGATGACGGGCTGATGCCAGAGAAACTGAATGCACTGCACTCCAAATACCAGACACCTTATATTTCTATTATCGTATCAGCGCTTATCATCAGCCTGATGATATTGTGGTCTTTTACTGATCTCATCATTATGGATGTTACTTTATATGGAGCGGGGTTGTTTCTGGAGTTCATCAGCCTGATCGTATTGCGTATCAAAGCGCCGGATGAGCAAAGGCCATTTAAGATACCGATGAGGGTTGCCGGCATTTGCGTAATGTTTATTTTATCAATCTCCATTTATGTGATTGGCCTTTCAGGTGCATTTTCAAATTCAGACAAAACATTTATCCCGGCATCGATAGCTGTACTTGCATTGATAAGCGCAGAGATAGCATGGCGCATCATCGTGAAAGTAAAACTGAGAGCGGCAGAGGCTAAGGTGAAGAAATGAGGATGATTTAAAAATACTACTCACACAAAAAACGGAATGATCGCATAGCGCTGATCAGGATAATTGCTGAATTTGTTTTTATACCATCTGTGATGCGATATTGCACGTGGTATCAGGTTAGCGGCTGTCCAGATGAAAAAGCAAAGTGCCGGGAGATTCCAGCATAAAATAGCAAAGCCAAGCCATTCCATGAGCTCGCCAAAAAGATTGGGGCAACTGATATATTCGAAAAGCCATTTTGAGGGTATCACATAATGCGTTTCATTGGGCTTGCGCAAGTGTATGAGGATATCATCCGCTTTCCAGTTGATGAACATGCCGGTGAAAAATAAAACAACTCCGATGACAAAACGTGCATCAGTAAACCATGCTGAAGTATAGTGAGCAAAATGCGCAAAATAATATCCCAGGGAAAAACCGTTTGCCAGATTAAAAAAAATACCAGAGCCTACTACCAGTAGCGGCATCTTTTTTCCTTTGGTGTGCAACCTGAATGGGAAAACGAATGTGCGGTTGAAATAGTGAAAGCAAAACAAGCCAATCAATGCCCATGATACAACAGACACTGAACTCCTGAAAGGAAAAACAAATATAAACAGCGTGACCAGCACTGTGAATTCCATAATGGCCCAGCCAAAACGATTGCTGATCGCAGGGCCCCATTTCTCAGAAGCATGCCTTCCATAAGGAGCGGTGATGCGCAGCAATAAGAAAAAGATAACAACCGCCAGTGTGATCCATGCATATAAAAAAGATCTGTACGCGGAATAAGAGATAATGAGTGCCGTCATGGGTTCAGTAACGTTGTTGGTTATCTTAAATTTGGGTTACTAATATATTATCAAACAAGATAACCATTTTGCTGAAACCATTTGAATGTGTCAGCAATTGTTTCTTCAAAAGGGCGGATGCTATAACCCAGTTCCTCTATAGCTTTGGCACTGCTGATTTTTCTGTTGCCTGCAAATATGGCTTCCAATGCTTCATTTGTGTACAATGGCTCTGTTTTGCCACGTGATGCCATCACCTTGATAACGGGCAAGCCTATCTTACCAAAGATGATAGGCAGTCTGACTGCTTTTATCTTTTTGCCCGACGCTTTTGAAATCAACTTCACCAACTGACCGAAGCTATACCACTTGCCCGACAACAGATAGTTCTCTCCGGGCCTGCCCATCGTCAATGCGTTTACAATGGCATTCGCCACATCGCGGCAATCGCAAAAATCAAATCCGCCATCAAACACAAATGGAAGCCGGCCGCTATACAGATCAATAATTACCTTTCCCATTTTCGAAGGCTTATGATCGTAAGGCCCCACAATGGAAGTCGGGTTTATTACCAGCACTTCCATTCCCTGTTGGTTCATGGAAAGCGCAATTTCCTGTCCTGCTTTTTTTGAACGGTCATATGCAAACGCTTTTTCATTTACCCTTTCTCTTTGCTCATCCAATATTTCATCGGTTGGGCGCTGATTAAATGCATGAATGGAACTGATATGAACGGCGCGTCCTATCCCACATTGTTTTGCTGTTTCCATCACGAGTTTTGTTCCCTCCACATTGGTTTGGCGAACGATGCCAGATGAATCGCCATTGATGGAGATCACCGCTGCGCAATGGATCAGCATATCACAATCTTTCATAAGCGAATGCAGTGTTTCAGCATGCAATAAATCACCATGGATAATTTCCACAGGCATATCCTGAAAAAAATATTGTGTTTCTCTTACCAGCGCTTTGACTTCATAATTTCTTTTGAAAAGCTCGGGGAGTATGGCGGATCCTAAGTGGCTCGTGGCTCCTGTTATTGCAATTTTCATTTCATTTGTTTGATTGAAAAGATTTTATGACCATGCATATCTTTCATGTACAATGTACAAAAAACTGTTGCGCCTGACTATGAGCCGGATCATAAACATACATAATTGACTATCATTGCAAACTATTTTGGTTAATGCCTGTTACTAAAATAAAACCAATCACTATTATGAGTCTCCCAGAAAGAATCATCATTGCCGGCAAAAGCGATCATCCATTACATGTAAAACGTTTAGGTTATGGAACTATGCGCCTCACAGGCGAGGGCATTTATGGTGAACCACCGAACAGGGCGGAGGCGCTGGAAATTTTGAAAGAGTCAATTAAAAGAGGAATTAATTTTTTAGATACCGCAGATTATTATGGAGAAGATGTTACGAACCGCCTGATTGCAGAAGCATTGTTTCCATATCCGGATGATCTTGTAATCTGCACCAAGGTTGGCGGTGCACGCAGGCCAGACAAAAGCTGGTTTGCATTCAACAGCCCGGAAAATCTGCGCACGAGCATTGACAATAACCTCCGGACCTTGAAACTGGAGCAGATACAACTGGTGCATTTCAGGGTGATGCCGCATAGTAAAGTACCTTTCAAAGAATCTATGGACGCTATGTTTGCGCTGCAACAGGAAGGGAAGATCCTTCATATAGGGGTTAGTAATGTGAGCCGTGAAGAATTGGAAACAGCGATGGCAATGGGCACAATTGCAACTGTCGAAAACTTATACGGCCATGCCCAGCGCACTACATGGAAAACGCCTCATGGTGAAAACAGGGGAGGAGAGGAAGTGCTCGATATCTGCGAAAAGAATGGTATACCGCTGGTTCCTTATTTTTCATTGATTACTTCCCTGCATGATAAAGACGACCGGGTGCCGGCCATTGCAAAAAAATACAACGCTTCCATTGCCCAGATTAATATCGCATGGCTGCTTCATCGTTCGCCATGGATGTTGCCGATACCGGGCACCTCTTCTTTAAAACATTTTGAAGAAAATGTAAAATCAGTTGAGATAAAGCTTACTGCTGACGATATGAGATTTCTGGATTAGCCTGCTCTTTGCTTTCAAAAGGTGTCACCTCATCATCGGTTACGATTTGTATATTTATGATCAGACTGCCTGGTCAACAGCAGTAAAAGATTAACTCCTGATCAATATATTTCAATGAGCTCAACACTCTTGTTCCTTATCATCATTGCTTATTTCTCGCTGCTGATGATTATTTCACGGTTCACTTCACGCCATACTGGCGATACAACTTTCTTTGATGGAAACCGGCACTCTCCCTGGTTTCTCGTCGCATTTGGCATGATCGGTTCTGGCATCTCAGCGGTTTCACTTGTATCTATTCCCGGCAATGTAGGCAACAATCATCTTTATTATTTTCAATTTATATCAGGCACTATAGTTGGATATCTTTTTATCGCCTTTGTCCTAACGCCCATTTATTATAAACTGAGATTGGTTTCTATTTATACCTATCTCAATATCCGTTTTGGTAACATCACATATAAAACAGGATCGCTCTTCTTTCTGGTTTCGCAATCTTTTGGTGCAGCGCTGAGATTGCTGTTGTCAATTAAAATCCTGCAGTATGCCTTTTTCGATGCTTTGCATATCCCATATTTCATCACCATCATTGTGGTACTAATCCTGATCTGGCTTTATACCAATAAATCAGGGATCAAGACCATTGTATGGACTGATGCTTTACAGTCGTTGTTCCTGCTATCTGTTATCATCATTTCCATTTTTACCATCAAACAATCATTGGGTTATTCATTTGGCGAAATGACCAAAGCGATCATCCATCATCCGTATGCCAAGTTGTTTGACTGGGATATGCATTCTGGCTCAAATTTTTTTAAGCAGTTTGTTTCAGGCCTGCTTATCACCGTTGCATTAGTGGGTCTTGACCAGAGCATGATGCAAAAGACGCTCACCGTAAAGAATGCAACAGATGCAAAGAAAAACGTGCTGGTATTCAGTTTTTTTATTGCATTTGCACAGACCCTGTTTTTAGGGTTTGGCGTATTGATATATATTTATGCTGAAAGGAATGGGATACAAATTGCCATGGAGAATGGAAGGTTTGTAAACACCGATGGCCTGTATCCTTTGCTCACATTGCATTATTTTGGAAGAATCGGAACTATTGCATTTTTGATTGGCGTGATCGCTTCTACATTTGCCAGCATTGATGCCTGCATCACCGCCCTTACTACTGCTTTCAGCTATGATTTTATGGACATAGAAAATCAGCCGCATGAGCGCAAAAAGAAAATAAAAAATTTTGTTTTACTTGGAGTGAATGTGGTGATGTTTTTTATCGTCATGCTGTTCTGGGGCAGTCAGGGAGCTATCATCAATACCATTTTTAAAATTGCCGGCTACACTTATGGACCAATATTGGGATTGTATATGACGGGATTGTTTTCAAAAATTAAAATGAAGGAAAAATGGGTGCCTGCGGCCTGCATCGCAGCAGCATTGATGACTTATTTCCTGAGTGAATATTTCATCAATTCATTTCATTTTGATTTCGGCTTCATGAATATTTTTGTGAATGCATTATTAACTGTTCTATTTTTAATGGTAATAAAAAAGAAGAGCTAATGCCGGAAGAAGAAAAATATACTATTACTAAAACTACGGATCCCCGAAAGATAGCAGCATGTGCAAAGATGATGTCATCAACCGATCCGTGGATCACCTATGATATGGACTATGGTTATTGCCTGAAGGCATTTGACGGCAATTGTAAAGAAGTTTATGTCCTGGAAAATGAGGAAGAAATAGCGGGGTTTGTGATATTGCAGGTCTGTGGCACATTCAATGGTTACATTCAGTCACTTTGTGTGAACGAAAAGCACAGAAACAAAGGGTTGGGCAAAAAGCTTTTGCAATTTTGCGAAGAAAGGATACTTAAAATTTCGCCGAATATTTTCATTTGCGTTTCTTCTTTCAATAGAGGAGCTATCAAACTGTATTATGAATTTGGATTTAAACTCATTGGCGAGTTGCCTGATTTTGTGAAAGAAGGGCTCACGGAATTGTTGCTTCGCAAGACCTTTGGGCCAATGGTTGGCTACATACCAAAATAACCGCCGGATAAAAAACTGTATATGAATAAGCACTTTTTATTAAGCCTCTTCATTTCTTCTTTTGGTATTGCCTCAAATACTCAGGTAATTGATCCCAATGCAAGCCTGATTTTCAAAGTAGACAGCATCCTGCAAAGCCAGGTGGATGCAGATAAAATACCTGGCGCAGTTGTTCAGATCAAAAAAGAAGGGAAGCTCATTTATACCCATGCTTATGGTTATGCGCAGAAATATGATTATGACCATCAACGGGTATGGCCTGTTGATACAATGACTGTGGATTGTCTTTTTGATATCGCATCACTTACCAAAGTAATCGGCACCACTACTTCTATTATGTTGCTTGCAGACAGGGGGCTTTTGAAAGTGGATGAGCCTGTCGGGAAATATATCCCAGCCTTTAACAGCTCTGACAAACGCAGCATTACCATCCGACATTTGCTTACTCACACGGCAGGGCTTTACGAATGGTATCCCCTTTATTATCGTTGCAAAAACAAAGAAGAGACTTACAAACTGATTGGCGAATTGCCTTTGAAGTTCCCTGTTGGCGGGCAGCGCAAATACAGTGACCTGGGTTTTGTCATTCTCGGAGAAATCATCGAGCGCATTTCCGGCTTGCCATTGCAGCAATTTGAAAAAGAAAATATCTTCATTCCATTGGGAATGAAAAGCACTACATACAACCCATTGAAAACAGTAAGCTACCAGAAGATTGCTGCTACTTCGCATGGCAACCCTTACGAAAAAAGAATGGTTCATGATTCAACCCTTGGGTTTCAGATCAAAGGCATTGATCCGGATTCATGGAATGGCTGGCGCACCTACACATTGAGAGGAGAGGTGAACGATGGCAATGCCTGGTATGCAAATGGAGGCATCTCAGGAGCAGCAGGATTATTCTCTACTGTTAATGATTTGCAGAAACTGGTTGATATGCTGATGAATAAGGGCAAAATCGGCTCTCTTCAATTCATTTCACAAAAAACAATTGAAACTTTTTTAACCCGGGACAAATTCAAAAATGGGCTTGGCTGGATGATGGATCCGGGCAATTCATTTATGAAGAACGCACCTGATGGAAGCTTCGGCCACACCGGGTTCACGGGCACAAGCATTGCGGTAGTCCCGGAATCGGGCATTTCTGTCATACTTTTAATCAACCGTCAGAATATAGGGTTATTAAACAGAAGCGAGTATTACAATGTAAGCCCGGTGAGACAGCAGGTATTTGAAGCGGTGAGATACTAAGAACGATCACCTATTGAAGGAAGAAATGTTTGCATATAAAAAATCCCGGCTTGTGCCGGGATTCATAATCATGAATTCGTTTTCTGCTATCTCCAATGGCCTCTGATCCATCTCTCGCCACGGCGACCTTCCCTTCTCCAATGACCAGGAATCCAAATTGCACCACGGCGCGGAGGTGCTGCCCAATGGCCACCGACATAAACATACTGGCCACCCCTTTCTTCCCACTCTTCCCCGATCCAAACATGCACCGGGCTTGGAGGTGCAGGCCTCACAATGACCGGTATCGGCGGCCTTACTGTTACATAAATCTGAGCGGATGCTGTCGATGCTGTGAATGAAACTGCCATAACAACGATTGATAAGATCATTGCCCTGCTTAAAAATTTCTTCATGTGATTAAATTTTAAATGAATCATTTGGATTTCAGATACGTGAAAAAGTTTAACGCAAAAAAACTGCTATTGTTTTACTATCCCGGCAACCGGCGAAAAAAAATCGGTGAACTTTTAGTATAACAGAACGTTTAAATATCTAAGATTTTCTGCCTGCATCCCCTTGAGCGTTCAAGTTTTCTTTATGTTCAGCATGTGCCATTGCAATATCATATTCCAATTCAGGGTCAAGCGTTTGTTCTTCCGCCTTCTTTTCTTTTTCCATTAATTCTTCATGATGTTCCTGCAACCAGGCGAGCTGTTTTTTGCCATAAGAAAGACGGGTGAAAAGCACGTAGAGAACAGGTACGATAAATATCGAAATAGTGGAAGATGCAATCATCCCTCCCAGCACAGTTACACCTATTGTATTTCTCGATGCGCCGCCGGCACCGGTCGCTAAAGCAAGCGGCAGCACACCCAGGATAAACGCCATCGAAGTCATAATGATGGGGCGCAGGCGCAAGCGCACGGCTTCGAGTGTTGACTTTATCAATTCTTCGCCGCGGTCAACCCTCAGCTTCGCGAACTCAACAATAAGAATTGCATTTTTTGCTGATAAGCCGATCAATGTGATCAACCCTATTTGGGCATAAACATTATTCGTCAATGCCGGCACACAGGTAAGAGCAAGTATAGCACCGAATGCACTGATAGGAACAGCCAACATCACCGACAATGGCACTGACCAGCTCTCATATAATGCTGCCAAAAAAAGGAAAACGAAAATGATACAGAAAAGGAAAATGTACACAGTAAGCGAGCCCGCTTTTATTTCTTCATAACTAAGCCCGGAAAAATCATAAGTGTATCCGCGTGGCAATACTTTTGCAGCCAGTGCTTTTAAATCCGCAATGCTCTGGCCGCTGCTATATCCCTGTGGAATAGAGCCATCCACTTCTGCAGAGCGGAAAATATTGAAATGCGTGATCAGGGGTGCTGCTACTGTAGGCTTATAAGTGATGAGCGTGCTCAGCGAAACCATATTCCCAACACTATTACGTACATAGTATTTATCCATGTCCGAGATAAGTGCCCGATACACCGTATCAGCCTGTATCACTACATGATAGGTCCGGTTGTATAAGGTAAAATTATTTACAAA
>Ga0182030_10002239_pt1 | contig 40954 bp, 30 predicted proteins | sample 812S3MmetaG_FD_121299 | JGI IMG/M metagenome (GOLD analysis project Ga0182030, IMG submission 121299) | Permafrost microbial communities from Stordalen Mire, Sweden - 812S3M metaG (Illumina Assembly) | ecosystem: Environmental > Terrestrial > Soil > Wetlands > Permafrost | place: Sweden...
GATCGGCCAGTTCGACGGCGCGGTCGCGGTAGAGGAGGGCACGGTCGTGGCGGGGGACGGCTAATGCCTCGCGGAAATCGGGGGAAATGCGTTGCCAGTTAGCGATGGTATTGCGATGGATGCCGGCTTGGGCGGCGGCGTCGGTCAGGGAGGCGCCATTAGACAGGGCGTCGATGACCCGGAGTTGTGGGGGATTCAGGATAAACATAAGGATGCTTGCGATTACACGATAGCGGGCGAGCGGGGAAAAACGGGGGTGGGGGAGTTGGCGATTCACGCTAAGGCGCTGAGGAAGTGGGGGTTAGAAATATTTTGAAAGCCTGTGATCACCCAACTACACGGCCGCTGCGGGGCCGTCACCGGGGCGAATGAAGAAGTGCTCCGCGCCGAGCGATCCTGGGTCGGATTTCGGACTCGTCGGCGCACTGCCGGGCTGGCGCCCGGCTCGACCGATTGGACAATCGGTCGGCAGGTTGCCAACCTGCCCCACAGGGGTGTTTCGGGCGGAACTCATTGATATGGCGGGGGTTCTAGGCTGGCATTTTTCGTAGGGGCGAAGCTCACTTGACGAAGAGACCCGAGGTGTCTGAGTTGGCGGCGCCGCCGACGCTGAACAACAAGGGGTGGGCAGGCGGTTCCGCCTGCCCGGGCAGGATGCCATCCTGCCCACAGCCGAACTAAGCTAGGGACATGGCGAAGCTTGTTTACCTCGGGTTGGGATCGAACATTGGCGACCGGATGGAGTATTTGAAAGCGGCCATCGAGCGGCTTTCACGGGCACGGGTGCGAGTGCTGCGGGCATCGCCTGTCTATGAGACCGAGCCGGTGGATTATGCGGCGCAGGGGTGGTTTCTGAACCAGGTGGTGGAGGCGGAGACGGAGCTGTTTCCGCTGCAGCTTCTGGCGGCGACGCAGAGGATCGAGCGGGGGCTGGGGCGGGTGCGGACTGTTCCCAAGGGGCCGCGCACGCTCGATATCGACATTCTGTTTTACGGCAAGGCGGTGGTGCGGACCGAGCGGCTGGAGATTCCGCATCCGCGGGTGGGGGAGCGGCGGTTCGTGCTGGCGCCGCTGGCGGACCTGGCGGCCGAGCTGCGGCACCCGGTGACTCACCACAGCGTTCGCGAGATGTTAGACTCGGCGCCGGCCGCAACCGTACGACGCTTGACGGAGTTGGGATAATCGAAGCATGAACGCACTTGCGCTGCTGCGCGAGGTTTCCGAAGCCTGCAGTTGTAAGCTGCCGGTGGGTTGATGGAAGATCTCCAGGAAGCCCTCAAAAAATACTGGGGCTACGATTCATTTCGTCCGCTGCAAGAGCGGATTATCGGCAGCCTGATGGGCGGCCGGGACGCGGCCGTGGTCATGCCCACGGGAGGCGGGAAATCGCTGTGTTACCAGTTGCCGGCGGTGGTGCTGGAGCAGACGGTGGTAGTGGTGTCGCCGCTGATTGCGCTGATGCAGGACCAGGTGGCGCAACTGGCCGACATGGGCATTCCGGCGGCGGTGGTGAACAGCTCGCAGACCGGCGAGGAACAACAGGCGGTGATGCGGGCCGCCACCCAGGGCGCATTCCGGCTGCTGTACATTTCGCCGGAGCGGCTGGCGCGGCCGGATACGGTGCGATGGTTACAAAGGGTTCCGCTGGCGCTGTTTGCCATCGACGAAGCGCACTGCATTTCCGAATGGGGCCACGAATTCCGGCCGGAGTACCGGCAGCTCAGCTCGCTGCGGCGGAACTTTCCGGATAAGCCCATCGCCGCGTTCACCGCCAGCGCCACCAAGCGGGTGCGGCACGACATTCTGGAGCAGCTTCAACTGCGCGATCCGGACAAGTACATCGCCAGTTTCCATCGCCCCAACCTGCGCTATCTCGTTCACGAGTGCGATCGGGATTCGCACGAGCGGCTGCTCGTGGCCGCGCTCCACGCCTACAAAGGCGAAAGCGCGATTGTGTACGCGCCCACGATTGCGCTGGTGGAGAGCACGGTGGATTTTCTGGGCGATCACAACATCGACGCCATCGCCTATCACGGGCAGATGGACACCACCCGGCGGCGGCGCAACCAGGAGCGCTGGATGAACGACGAAGTGCGGGTGCTGGTGGGCACCATCGCCTTCGGCCTGGGGATCAATAAACCGGCCGTGCGCGCGGTGGTCCACACCTCGCTGCCGAAATCGATCGAGCAGTATTACCAGGAAGCCGGGCGCGCCGGCCGCGACGGTTTGCCGGCCGATTGCGTGCTGCTGTGGCGGCCGAAAGATGCCGGCCTGCTGGCCTACTTCATCGACCAATTGAACGACAAGGCGGAAAAGGAGCGGGCCTGGCAGCGGTATCACGCGGTGAAGCGGTTTGTGGAGAGCGAGCGCTGCCGGCATTACCAGATCTGCTTTCATTTCGGACAGACCCCCAAGTGGGAGCGGTGCGAGATGTGCGACGTGTGCGGCAACCTGCCGGAATGGATGCGGGGCAAAGCGGCGGGCACCGCTCCGGTGAAGCGGAAAAAGCGCGAAGCCGCGAGGCCGCGGGCCATCGAAATTCCGGTGCAGGAGGCTCCGGCGCACGCTCCCGCCGAGGGGCGCCCGGCACCGCCTTTGGCACCCGTATTACCCCCGCTGCGCCCCATCGCGCCGGTCGCGGCGGCCGATGCCGAACTGGTGGCGTTCTTCAAAGACTGGCGGCGGCGCATGGCGGAGCGCACGGCCGTGCCGGCCTACGTGGTGCTGAGCGACGCCGCCCTGGAAGACCTGTGCCGCAAGCGGCCGGCGAATCTGCGGGAACTGTTGGGGGTGACCGGAATCGGCGAGCGCAAGGCGGAACTCTACGGCCGGGAGATTTTCGCCGCCTTCGAAGCTTATCGCCAGGGAACGCGGGCGGCGGCGCGGGCGCCCAGGCAGGCGGCTCCGGCGGAAGAGACCATCCTGCTGCTGGCGGAAGGGAAATCCTTCGAGGAAATCGCGCAAGTCCGCGGCCGCCAGGTGAGCCACGTGGTCAACATGGTGGCCGATATGATCGAGAAAGGCCGCGTGGATTATCGCCGGGAATGGGTGGGCGAAGAGGCGCACGGGCGGATTGAAGAGGCCATCGGGCGATTGGGGCACGAGCGGCTGAAGCCGTTGAAGGAAGCGCTGCCGCCGGAAATCACCTTCGAGCAGGTGCGGCTGGTGGTGGCGTGGGCACGGCGGCGCGAGGCGGAAGCGGGAGGTCAGACAGCCACGCGCAACCCTGCGGGTCATCCTTCCCGGCCTGGCTCTTCGCCTGCTCCTCATGACTAACAATATCGGAACCGCGCCCCGGACGCCCTTGCGGCCCGATCCTCGGCGTTAGGTCAGCAAGCGGCACGGCGCAGGCGGTCCAGCACGCCCGCCCATTGAGGGGTTTCGGGCGGTTGCTCGACGGCGATCCAATCGAGATTCTCCCGATCCAGACCGTAGAGCGTGCCGTAGAGCGTGGCGGCGTAGGCCAGCGGATCGCGCGGCATTTCGACTCCCAGGCGCAGCCAGCGGCCGCGGCCCGGCGGGGTGGGGGCGGCGGCCGGCAATAGATGGAGCGGCGTGGAGGGCCGATAATGGCGAGCGTGCATACCGGGAGCGGGGTGCGCGCCTTCGGCCGGCGCGGCGAGAGTTGCGGCCGGGCCGATGAGGGCTTCGATTTCGGGCAGCGGAATCACACCCGGCCGCAGCAGCGTGGGCGCGCCGGCCAGCGAAAGCACGGTGGATTCGATGCCCACGCGCGCCGGTCCGCCATCGAGCACATAATCGGCAAGCTCTACCGGCACATGGCCGGCGGAGGTGGGGGAAAGCTCGGTGAAACGGTTGGCGCTGGGTCCGGCGATGGGGACGCCGGCTTCGCGAATCAGCGCGAGGGCCAGCGGATGCGCCGGGATGCGGATTCCCACCGTAGCCAGGCCGGCCGTGACCACGTCGGGAATCTCGGCCCGCTTGGGCAGCACCAGGGTCAACGGGCCGGGCCAATAATGCCGCGCCAGAGTTTCGGCCGCGGCGGGCCAGGCCGACACCCAGCGCCGCGCCATTTCGATGGAATCGACGTGTACGATCAACGGACTGGTATGCGGGCGCCTTTTGGCGGCGAAGATCCGTTCCACGGCGGCGGCATCGAGAGCGTTGGCGCCCAGGCCGTAGACGGTTTCGGTGGGAAATGCCACCAGGCGGCCTTCGCGGATCAGGCGGGCGGCCTCGGCGACGCTCAACGGAGCCATGTGGCGCAGACACTTTTGTCCGCGGCGCCGGAAGCCGCCGGGCTGCGCCCGGCTGGACCGATTGACAATCGGTCCGCAGGTTGACGACCTGCCCCACAAAGTGGCTCGGGCCATATCAGCTTTGGCGTGGAGGAGGACAGGCCTTGCGAGGCAAGCGCCGGGATGAGTCCCGGCGTGACAGACTGAGAGTCCGCTCCACGAAAGAGATGGGAACGGCGCCGCGTCATTCCGGGACTTCGTCCTTGTCGTCGCCGGCGATCTTGCCGGTTTTCCGCCATACCAGGAAGGCGTGAATCAGCGGGTCCAGGCCGCCTTCGAGAACCCGGTCCACGTCGCCCAGGGCGAGCTTGCTGCGCAGGTCCTTTACCAGGCGGTAGGGAGCCAGCACGTAGTTGCGGATCTGGCTGCCGAAATTGATTTCGAGCTTCGAATCCTCGGTCTTGCGCGTCTCGACGCGCTTTTTCTCCAGCTCGAATTCGTAGAGCTTAGCGCGCAACTGCTTCATGGCCGAGTCGCGGTTCTTGTGCTGGGAGCGCTCGTTCTGGCACTGCACCACGATGTTGGTGGGGAAGTGGGTGATGCGGACGGCGGAATCGGTCATATTGACGTGCTGGCCGCCGGCGCCGGAAGAGCGAAAGGTATCGATGCGCAGATCGTCCAGGTTGATCTCGATCTTGATTTCGTCGTCCACCTGCGGATAGACGAAAACCGAGGCGAAGGAAGTATGGCGGCGGGCGTTGGCGTCGAAGGGCGAGATGCGCACCAGGCGATGCACGCCGACTTCCGATTGCAGCAAGCCGTAGGCGTTCAGGCCGTTGACTTCGAAGGTGACGGACTTGATGCCCGCGCCCTCGCCCTCCAGCCGGTCCGTAATGACGATCTGGAAGCCTTCCCGCTCCGCCCAGCGCAGGTACATGCGCAGCAGCATTTCGGCCCAATCCTGGCTTTCGGTGCCGCCCGCGCCGGGATGGATGGTGACGATGGCGTTGAGCGCGTCGTTTTCGCCCGAGAGAAGCATGGCGGTTTCGAGGCGCTCCAGCAGCTCGCCGTAGGGCTTGATTCCCTGCTCGATGTCGCCGGAGACGTTTTCGCCCTCGCGCGCCAGCTCGAACAGCGTGTCCATCTCCTCGGTGAGCGAGCGGATGCGGACGTCGTTGGCGATGGATTCCTCCAGCCGCTTGCGGTCCTGCATCACCTTCTGGCTCTTTTCCGGCTGCGACCAGAAATCCGGCTGCCCGATGCGCTCTTCGAGGGTGGTTAGTTTACGCTGAAGCCCGGGAGCGTCAAAGATACCTCCGCAAGGCAAAAGCCTGTTCGCGGAGGGGCTGATATTCGCGTTCCAGTTCTTCAATAGTCATGTGAGTTTAATCCAATTCTAACAGATAGCCGGTCTTACCCACGTTCCTGGCGAAGGTGTTGCCGATGCGGATTTCGACGCCTTCCGCCTCGTGAATATGGCCGCAGAAGAAATACTCGGGTTGGACGGTTTCGATGAATTCGGCGATGGCGCGGGAACCGGCGTGCAAGCCGGGGCGAACCAGGTCGAGGGCGGTGCCGTAGGGTGGCGCGTGGCAGATGAGCACGAGCGGGGAAAACTCGCGAAAGCGCTCCAGGCGGGCGGCCATCCGCGGCTCGCTGTATTCCCCGGGCGTGTTGAACGGGGTGGGACTGGAATAGCCCAGGCCGGCCACGTGCCAGCGGCCGAGCTGCAGATGGCGCTGGTGAAAATCGTGCAGCCCGTAGCGGGCGCACATGGCGGCCACCTGTTCGGCCGATTCATGGTTGCCCGGCAGCACATACACCTTGTCGCCGCGGGCGCTGAGGACTTCGCCGGCGCGCTCCAGTCCTTTGGCCCAGGTGCCCTGATCGCCGGCCGAGACGTAGAAATCGGCTTCGACGGCCAACAATCGTTCCAGGGTTCTCCAGTCGTTGTGGATGTCGGAGAAAATCAGCAGTTTCAATTTCTATGCATGTTACCGCAACCGCGCGGGTGTCAACGCGCGGAAGCCTGTCCTATTGGGGGGCGCCTGGACGGTGCGGTTACTCTTCGAGTCTTTCGATTCGCTGCTCGTGGATTTCGGCGACGTGCAGGAGGCGGGCGATTCCTTCCATGATTTCGCCGAGGCGGCGGTCGCGTTGTTGGTTCTCGGCGGCCATGAGTTCCACCGTCTGCGTCAGTGCTTCGTGGCGTTCGGTGAGTTTCTCGATGCGTTCATCCGTGGTCATGGGGGTGGCGTCCCTTTCTTCGATTGTGTCACACCCCTACGGGGCAGTAGCGGGCGCGGCCGGGGCGGGCCGGGCGGCCGTCAACGCGCGTGCCCGGAAACCCGTCCTACTATACTTGAGGCAGGGAACGGCGATGGGCGGATACGATAGCGAGCTTTCGAAGATCGTGGCGGAGCTGAACCGGGCGGCGCCGAGCCAGCAGAAGGCTGCGCCGATCCGCGTACCGGGATCGCTGGCGTCGCTCGATGGGCTGTTGCAGCTTGCCGCCGCGCGCAACGCCAGCGACGTGCTGCTGATTGCGGGCGCTCCCACGGTCCTGCGGGTGAATGGCGCGCTTTCGACCGCGAGCGGCGGGCCGCTCGACGCCGAAGAGGTGCGCGCCTTCGTGCTGCCGCTGGTGGAAGCCGGGCAGATGGAGGAGCTTCAAAAGAAGCGCACGCTGGATTTCAGCTTCATGCGCGAGGGTCTGGGCCGCTTCCGCATCAACCTGCATTACCAGCGGGGCACGCTAGCGGCCAGCATTCGGCTGCTGCCGGCGAAGATTCCATCGCTTGAATCGCTGCACCTGCCAGGTTCGCTGGCGCGGCTGGCGGAACGTCGGCAGGGATTGGTACTGGTGACAGGGCCAACCGGCTGCGGCAAGACTTCGACGCTGGCCGCGCTGGTCGATATCGTCAATACCCGCCGCGCCGCGCACGTGGTGACGATCGAAGATCCGGTGGAGTACCAGCACGCCAACCGCAGCGCGATTATCGAGCAGATCGAAGTGGGGCGCGACACGCCGGATTTCGCCATCACGCTGCGTAGCATCATGCGGCAGACGCCGGACGTGATTCTGGTGGGCGAAATGCGCGACGCCGAAACCATGGCCACGGTGCTGACCGCGGCCGAAACCGGCCACCTGGTTTTCTCCACCCTCCACACCAACGATGCCGTTCAGGCGGTATCGCGGATACTCGACTCGTTCCCCAGCGCCAACCAGCCGCAAATCCGCCAACAGATCTCGCTGGCACTGGCCGCCGTCGTCGCCCAACAACTGGTTCCCGGCGCCGACGGGGTGGCGCGCTGGCCCGCCACCGAGATCATGACCGCGACCGACGCCGTGCGCGCCCTGATCCGCAAAGGCGACGACCACCAGTTGCGGAGCCAGATTTCGACCTCCAAAGCCGAAGGCATGATGACCATGGAACAATCGCTGGCCGAGCTGGTGCGCGCCGGCAGGATCACGCAGGAGACGGCGCAGGCGCACTGTTTTCGGACGGAGGATTTAAGAAGGTATTTGGGGTAGGCTCTGTGGGCGGTGCGTTTGCGGTCACTGAGTTTCGCCGAGGAGATCGCCGGCTGGAATTGCACTTTCGGTACAGCCTCGGCCTCGTCCAGTACCACGTCAATGGGGCCACGATTTCGCATGAAGATTACATGTGGTCGGTGCTGGGCAAACGCTGGAGCAGCCATTACCCTGGCTTTTCCGATGACCCGCTCGATGGGTTCCGGCGCCTTCGGCAGGACCTCGAAGAGCACGGACAGGATTTTCTCGTCGGATCCGACTCGGAATTCTTGAAGCACGTCGGCCGGTCCGTTGCCCTAAAACGAGGCACGCCGCGACTGCCCTGAGGTCCTCAGGACGGGATATCGTGTTCGATTCGGGTGAGGGTTCGCTCGACTGCCGCGATCCCTTCGTCAGTGGCAAGCAGTTTCGCGGGAGTTTGATTTCCCAGGACGGCCAGCGGCGTCGACAGCCAGTGTGCGGGCTTCTGCTCGTCGCCGAACACAGCCACCGCGTGGGCGATGACGGGCACCAGGCGAGCGACCATAGTCGGCGAGTTCATGACCCCATTGTAAACCCGCCGTGGCGCACGCACTCGTGCGTGCCGCGTCGAGACTGTTCTCGACGCCCGCTTCAGTTCGATGAGAACTTCCTCGTGTTCCGCCGACTAGGTGGGCATATGACTCCACACCGCCGATTGCCTCATATCTACCCTGAAGGCACGCCGCTATTTCTCACCTGGCATTTGCATGGCAGTGTTCCACCTTCGTTGGCGGTTCCGCCCGGTCCGCTGACATCGGGAGAAGCGTTTGTATGGTTAGACCGGCAATTGGATACCATGCGGCAAGGACCCATGTACCTTCGGCAGGCGGACGTTGCACGAATTGTGGTCGATTCCATCCGCAAAGGAGTGGATCTGGGCCATTACGAACTGGGCGCGTACGCGGTCATGGCAAATCATGTACACCTGCTGATTCGGCCCTTGATAGCCCCTGACCACTTGTTGAGATCGCTCAAGGGTGCCACGGCGCGTTTTGCCAACCGATTGCTGGGACGCACCGGAGAACCCTTTTGGCAAAAGGAATCATACGATCATTGGGTGCGGAATCGGAGCGAGTTTGAGAAGATCCGGGCGTACATCGAAGACAATCCGGTTAAGGCCGGGTTAGTCCGCCATCCGCAGGACTTTCCGTGGTCGAGCGCGGGCGTCGAGACGAGTCTCGACGCGGCACGCACGAGTGCGTGCGCCACGTTAGGCTAGTGCCTCCGGCAGTTTCTCGATTCGCACCTTCAGCACGCGGTTGCGCTCCATTTCGAGCACGGTATATCTGCGGCCCTCGAACACGATGCTCTGGCTGGTGCGCGGGATTTCGCCCAGCTTGAACATCAGGAAGCCGGCCAGGGTTTCGAATCCGGCATCGGAGGGAATGGCGATGCCGAACTCGCTTTCGAGATCGCGGATGCGGGTGGCGCCTTCCAGTTCGAGTTCCTCGGCTTCCGGAAGCTGCCGCGGGAGGCGTTCGTCGTGCTCGTCTTCGATGCGGCCTACCAGTTGTTCCAGCACATCTTCCACCGTCAACATGCCGGCGATGGTGCCGAATTCGTCCACCACCATGGCCATGTGCGAGGCGCCCTGACGGAACTGCTCGATCATCTGCGAGAGCGGCTTGGTTTCGGGCACCACGACTGGCTGGCGCAGCAGGCGGCTGATGCGAAACGAGCGGCTGGGGCGGCCGGAACGGATGGCGTTGCGGCGCTCCTCCCAAACCGGCAGCAGGTCTTTATAGTGCAGGATGCCCACGATTTTTTCCGGCGACCCCTGGTAGACCGGCAGCCGCGAGTGCTTCTCTTCGATCATGGTGCGAAGCACGTCGTCGAGCGAGGCGGCGATGTCGATCGACACCATGTCGTTGCGCGGCACCATAACTTCGCGCACCGAGACGGATTCCAGATCGAGCACACGGTGAATCATGTCTTCCTGGGCTTCGGGAAGGTAGCCCAGGCCGCGGCTGGAACTGACGATGAGCTTCAATTCCTCGGTGGAATGGCCGCCCTGGCCGCCGGCCCCAATTCCAAGGGCGCGGGTGATGGCGCCCGCCGAACCTTCGATCACCACCACGAACGCGCGCGACAGGCGGTCGAACACGAGCAAACCGGGCGCCACCAGCGCGGCCAACCGGTCGGCCTTGGCAATGGCCAGGTTCTTCGGCACCACTTCGCCCAGCACCACGTGAAAGTAGCTGATAGCGAGAAAGGAAACGGCCAGGCAGGTTCCATGCAGCAGCTTGGTCCACAAGGGGGTGGTGGGATGAACCGCCGAGATCAGCAGGCCATAGATGGTGCCCTCGCCGGCCCAGCCCAATCCGAGGCTCGCCAGGGTGACCCCGACCTGGGTAACGGAGAGCAGGCGGCCGGGATTGGCCAGCAGGTTCAGCGCCGCCTGCGCGCCCGCCTGGCCGTCTTCGGCCATCTGCCGCAGCCGCGATTGCCGCACCGAAAGCAGCGCCACTTCCGCGCCGGCAAACAACCCATTCACGACGATCAGGAAGATCACCAGCAGAATGCGTAGCGGAGAATACGTCACAAAGTTTCCGCCCTCATTCTAGCCGACGCGGCCTAACCAATGCGCGGTCCGTCCGTCAAAATAAATAACCAACTCACTCTGTTACGTAATCGGGCCCGCTTCCCGACTATCCCCGGAAAGCGGGCCTCCCGGGCACGCACGGGTGCTTTTGGGTCTTCGAACCTCGTCCAGCCGCTATGATGAAACTGTAGCCTGATATGACGGGGTCCATGGGTTCGCGAATCGTACGATTCGTCAACATTCTTATCGCGCTTGCGCTGCTGGTGGTAGCGGCGGGGCTGTTCTGGTACGTTTGGCGCCCGCTGCCGCGCCGCTCCGGTACCATTGAGACGGACGTAGGGGCCGGCGTGACGGTCACCTTCGACCCGCGCGGCGCGCCGCACATTCGCGCTTCGAGCCTGGAAGACGCGCTCTTCGTCCAAGGCTATGTAACCGCGCAGGACCGCTTGTTCCAAATGGATTCGCTGCGGCGGCTTGCGGCCGGGGACCTGGCGGAGATCGTCGGCCCGGCGGCGCTCGAATCCGACCGCGATTCGCGCCGCCTGCGAATGCGCCGCATCGCCGAACAAACCTATGTCACCCTGCCGGCGGCCGACCGCGCCGCCATGGCGGCCTACGCCCGCGGCGTCAACGGCTTCCTTGCCACTCACCTCAACCAGCTTCCTCTGGAATTCACCCTACTCGGCTATCAGCCTCGTCCCTGGAGCGTGGTGGATTCGCTGCTGCTCAGCCTCTACATGTATCGCGATCTGACGACCTCGTGGCGCGACCAGGTGACTTTGCAGGGATTGCTGGCTACCGGCGATGCCGCCAAAGTCCGCTACCTGTTCGATGAGCGGGCTCTGGGCGCGCCCCTGCCCGGCTCGAACGGGTGGGCTCTGGGCGGCAGCCGCACGGGTTCCGGCAAGCCGCTGCTCTCGAACGACATGCACCTGGAATATTCGCTGCCGGGCATCTGGTATATGACGCGCATCGCGGCGCCGGGGATGGATGTATCCGGCGTCACCGTTCCCGGCCTTCCCGGCGTGCTGGTGGGACATAACCAAAATATCGCCTGGGGCATCACCAATCTCGAAGCCAGCGTGCAGGATTTGTTCGTGGAGAAGATCGATCGCGAGATTGGGCAATACCTGTTCGACGGGCACGTGGAGCAGGCGCGGCTGGAACGCGAAATCATTCCGGTGAAGGGCAAATCCAACGTCGAGCTGAACGTCTGGGTGACCCGGCACGGACCCCTGTTCGTAGCTGAAGGCAAAGAGGCCATGTCGCTGCGCTGGACGGCGGCCGAGCCCGGCCTGCTGCAATACCCGATTCTGGATATCGACCGCGCCCAGGATTGGACGCAGTTCACGGCGGCACTGGCGCGCTTCCCCGGCCCCGGCTCGAACTTCGTGTACGCCGACCGCGCCGGCAACATCGGCTATCACGCCGCCGGTCGAATCCCTCTGCGGCGGGAATACCGCGGCGACCTGCCCGTGGATGGATCGTCGGCGCGCTTCGATTGGGATGGATACATCCCGTTCGACAAGCTGCCATCGGCGTTCAATCCCCCTTCCGGAATCATCGCCACCGCCAACCAGGATCCCTTTCCGCAAGAAGATCCCTTGCCCAAGCAATACGCTTATCCGCCCGTCGGCCATTTCGCGGCTCCTTATCGCGTGCGCCAGATCCGCGCCCGGCTGGCCGCGCATGGCGGCTGGCGCGCGGCCGATCTCATCGGCGTGCAGACGGACGTGTACTCCCCGTTCGACAGGTTCCTGGCGGCCCAGGTGGTGGAAGCTTACCGGCGCCACCGGACGGGAAACACCAGCCTCGATGCCGCGGCCGCGCTGCTCGCGAGTTGGAACGGGCAGATGGAAACCGATTCCGCCGCCGCGTTTCTGGAATCCCTGGTTTTCCAGCACGTGCGCACGGCAGTGTGGCAATCGGCCGCGCCGGGTTGGACGGACATCGACCATATTCCGAAGTTCACCACCGCCAGCATCGAGCGCCTGTTGCGCGAGCGTCCCGCCGGCTGGTTCACCGATTACGACACCATGCTACTGACGGCTTTCTCCGACGCTTTCGAAGAAGCCCAGCGCATCGAGGGCCGCGACCCCAAACGTTGGAAGTACGGTGCCTGGTCCACCATTACCATCCGCAACCCGGTCCTGCACCAGGTGCCGCGGGTAGGCCCGTATTTCGATATCGGTCCGGTGCCCATGAGTGGCGCGCCCATCACCGTGAAGCAGTTCACCCGCGCGGTGGGCCCTTCCATGCGCATGAACGCGGACCTGGCCGATTGGGACCGGTCGCTGCTGAATATCGTCACCGGCCAGAGCGGCCAGATCCTCTCCAGCCATTACCGCGACCAATGGGACAGCTACTACCACGCGCGCAGCTACCCCATGTCGTGGAACCGGGAAGAGGTCGCGGGCACGCTTGAATTCCGCCCGGCGAAGTAAGCGACCGGCTATACAAGGGCAAACTGCCCTTCGGAGGGTTCCGCTCAACAGTACCAGGGCTCGGTCAGGTAGGGAATGGTGGCGCGGGCGGCGAGCGGGATGTCCGGGAATTCGGCGGTTTGAGCGGCGCTCCAGATCTGGCGGAAAATGTCGATTCGGGGCGCGTGGCGGCGTTCTTCGGCCTGAATCGAAGTCTGAATCGCGGACTGCAGGCCGTCCACGGCGGGGTCGTCGCTTTGCCATGGGTAGGCTAACGAGCGCGGGTCGAAGGGGTCGACCCGCCGCCGGATTTCCGCGAGTTCCATGAGCAGCGAGCCCTCCGGAATCAGCAGGCGGATGGCGAGTTGGATGGGCGCTACCGAATCGATCAGGCCGAGCTCGGCAATCTCCCGGAGAAAGGCGCGGTAGCCGGCAAGCGTAGTCCAGGGGTTGAAAGGAATGAACGTGGGCGCCAGCGGCAGCCCGGCGGCGCGAGTGAGCGCCAGGGCTTCGAGGAAGCCGGCGCGGGTGTGGCCCTTGGCCAGCGTGGCCAGCACCGCATCGTCCAGCGATTCCACCGCGCTGGTCACGAACAGGCAGCCGGTGGCGGCCAGCACCGGCACCAGATCGCGATGCGCCAGCAGGTGCTCGATTTTGATGGTCGCGTCGTAGGTGATCTCCGGCCACTCGCGGTGCAACGCCTCCACCAGCCGAACCGCGTGGCCGGGAGCGTTGAAAAAATCCGGATCGCCGAAGGTGATGTGCCGGGCGCCGGCGGCGATCTGCCGGCGGATATCTTCCAGCACCACTTCCGCCTGCACCACGCGGAATTTGCCCCCATACACCGGAACCACCGGGCAATGCCGGCACAGGTGCTTGCAGCCGCGGGTGGCTTCGGCGTAGCCCACGGTCTTGGTCGCGCCGCCCACCGCCAACCGGGCGTAGGCCGCCAGCGGCGGAAGCCCGCTGCGGTCCGGCACGCGAAACTGCTGGCGATCGAGCGCGACCACACTCGATGGCGCCGCCGTACCCGCGCCGCCGAGTCTGCGGCACAATTCGACCAGCGGCTGCTCGAATTCGCCGCCGATTATATGTGCAAAGCCGGCCTGCCGCAAAATGGTTTCGCTCAGCGGCGCATAAAGGCCGTAGGCGCACAGCACGGCGCGGGGATTCAAGGTTCGCACTCGCTCGACCAACCGCAGCGCCAGCCGCGTGGCGGTGTGCATGGGCAGGTAGAAGGCGACCAGCTCCGCCTCGGCCAGCGCCACCGCCCCAACCGGCGAGCGCGAGACGTCGGCGCATACCACCTGGTGCCCTTCTTCACGCAACCACGCCGCCGGAGAAGCCAGCCCGAACGGCTGACGGCCCAGCTCGTAGGTTGAAATCAGCACCACCCGCACCTCTCTATTATCGCCGGGCTGGTAAAATCGGAGTAGCACTCGTCGTTACTTCTCATGATTGCCTCGACAACGATCGTCGATGAGATCCTGGATCTCAAGAAACAGCGCCATGCTACGTTGCTGGCGCATCATTACCAGGAGCCCGAAATTCAGGAGCTGGCCGACGTCATCGGCGACAGCCTGGAACTGGCCCGCAAGGCGCGCGACTTTTCGGGCGAAGTGATCGCTTTTTGCGGCGTCTGGTTCATGGCGGAAACCGCCAAGGTGATCAACCCCGGCCGCGTGGTGGTGGTGCCCGACCGCGACGCCAGTTGCAGCCTGGTGGAGAGCTGCCCGGCGGAGGCCGTGCGCGCCTTCCGCCAATCGCATCCCAATCATGCCATCGTCAGCTACATCAACACCTCGGTGGAAGTGAAAGCCGAAAGCGACATTCTGTGCACTTCGCGCAACGCCGTAAAAGTGGTGAACTCCATTCCACGGGACCAGCCGGTGATGTTCCTTCCCGACCGGAACCTGGGAGCTTTTGTGAAGCGCAAGACCGGCCGCGAGAATCTGGAAGTGTGGGAGGGCGCCTGCTTCGTGCACGAGACGTTTCCCGCGCGGCGGCTGGCGGAAGCGCGGCTGGAGCACCCGCGGGCGGAAGTGGTGGCCCATCCGGAATGTACCGAAGCGGTGCTGGCCATGGCGGATTTCGTGGGTTCCACCTCGGCCATCATCGAATACTGCTCGTCCAGCGACGTGCGGGAGTTCATCGTCATGACGGAAAGCGGCGTGCGCTTTTCGCTCCAGCGGCAATCGCCCGGCAAGCGGTTCTATTTCGTGGCCAACGAGCAGTGCAATTGCAGCGAGTGCCCATACATGAAGCTGAACACGCTCGAAAAGCTGCGTAACGCCCTGCGCGATCTCACGCCCCGCGTGGAATTGTCGCCGGAGATCATGGCGCGGGCGCTGGTGCCGCTCGAGCGCATGCTGGCGCTGAAGTGACCGCGATTCGCCAGCCGCCGCTCACCGATTCTTTCGGGCGGCTTCACGATAACCTGCGCATCAGCGTCACCGACCGCTGCAACATCCGCTGCACCTATTGCATGCCGGAGACGGGCGTCCCCTTCACGCCGCACGGCGAGATTCTGACCTACGAGGAAATCGAGCGGTTCGTGCGCGTGGCGGTCACCCTCGGCGTCGACAAAGTCCGCGTGACCGGCGGCGAACCGCTGGTGCGGCGCGACCTGCCCGAGCTCATTGCCCGGCTGGCGGCCGTTCCCGGCATCCGCGATATGGCGCTCACCACCAACGGCGTCCTGCTCGACCGTTTCGCCGAGCCGCTCTACGCCGCCGGCCTGCGCCGCCTCAACGTTCACCTGGATACGCTCGACCGCCAGCGCTTCATCGAGATCGCGCGGCGCGATGAGCTGGAGCGCGTGCTGGCCGGGCTCGATGCCGCCAAACGCGCCGGTTTCGTCAACATCAAGCTGAACGCCGTCGCCGTCAAGAACCTGGTCGAACCGGACATCGTGCCGCTGGCGCAATTCGCCCGCCGCAACGGATTCGAGGTCCGCTACATCGAGTTCATGCCCCTCGATGCGCAGAACCTCTGGGACCGCGGCAAGGTGCTGCTGGCGGACGACATTCTGGCGGTGCTGGCGCGCGAAATCGCCCCGCTCCATCCGGTGCCCGATCCGGACCCGCGCGCCCCCGCTTCCGAATACGCCTTCGCCGACGGCGTCGGGCGCGTCGGCATGATTGCGTCGGTGAGCCGCCCCTTCTGCGGCAATTGCAACCGCATCCGCCTCACCTCCGACGGCAAACTGCGCTACTGCCTGTTCGCCCTGGAAGAAGACGACGTGAAGGGGCTGCTTCGTTCGGGTGCGCCGGATGCCGAAATCGCCGCCGCCATCCGCCGCAACCTGGCCGGCAAGTGGGCCGGCCACGAAATCAATAGCGCCCGGTTTGTCGCGCCGCCCCGGCCCATGTACGCTATCGGCGGGTAAGGCGTGGTAATTGGTGGGACAGGCCTCCCGGCCTGTCGCTGGCTGGAAGAGCCGCTTCGCGGCTACGACAGGCCAGGAGGCCTGTCCCACTCGGCACCTCCCGCTACTTCGCCGCACCCAGTTGCGCCAGCGCGGCGGCGACCCGCTCGGGGGAACCCTGGAACAAGCCCTCGGGCGGACGGCGGTACTGTATCATGTCGCGGTAAATCACATCTTCCAGGCTGCTGTTGATGCCCCAGCCTCCCAGGTACTGCAGGCGTAGATCGCGGTCGCGGTTGATTTCGGCGCCTTCCACCCAGGGGCCCAAATCCGCCCGCCGGCCGGCATAGGTGGCAAACAGGGCCAGGGGGCTGGTGGCGCCGATCTCACTCAGGGATTCCGCCACGGGGGCATAATCGGGCCGCAAGTAGCGGGTTTCGATGGCGTCGAGGTCGATGCGCAGCGGCTCCGCCTGCCCCATGAAGACCATGTCGTAGCCGCGGCCCTCGATGGTGTTGGCCCAGACGGTGGCATTGGGAAAGGCGGCGAAAAAAGTGGCGAGCTCGCTCTTCACCGTGCGCGCGTCGCTCTCGTAGAGCGGGACATAAAGCGTGAACATGCCGCCGGGGTTGAGGTGGCGCCTGATGGCTTCGAAATACTCTTCGGAATAGATGGCCGCGGTGCCTTTGACGAAGACGTCCAGCGGGTCGGAAGCGATAATGTCGAACTTCTCGGTGGTGGTGAGAACGAAGTGGCGTGCATCGTCATAGACAATTCGGGTACGCGGGTCGTGCAGCACGTTGTAGTCTTCATGTCCGAAATAGCGCGTGGACGTGGGCGGAATGACGGGCTCGATCTCGCACACGGTAATGTGCCGGATGGTGGGATAACGGGTGAAGGTGCCGGCCGAAACGCCCGCCCCGAAACCGATGCCCAGCACGGAGCGCGGATTGGGATGGATAATGGCCGGCAGGTGTCCCACCATGCGCTGCAGCTTCATGTCGAACGGCTCGTTGGTGGCTTCCACGTGGCCGTTGACGTCGATTTCGGTGGCGCCGTCGCTCCAGCGCGAAATCGCCACGGAGGAATTGCGGCCCTCCACGACCTCGATGATTTGAGCCCGGCCGGCGTAAATGGCGGAGCGGCGGCCGTAGGCGACCACTTCGCCCGGAATGGAGCCGGTGGTGCGAATCAGGATGGCCGCCAGAATCGCCGCCACGGCTGGCGCTATAGCCGCCGCGATGCGCTTGCCGGGCGCCTGTTTCCCCATCATCGCGGGAAGAAACGCCGCGATGGCGCCCAGCGCGGCCAGCGCCACCAGCGCGCGCTGCGAAAAATGCGTCCCGAATGCCGGTATCTGGATCAGGCTGACGCCCAGCGCTCCGGCAATCGCACCCAGGGTATTGGCGGCATAGATGCGGCCGACCACGCTGCCGGGATCGGCCTCCGCGGTTGCCGCCGCCGCCATTGCCAGGGGGAAACTGGCGCCCCACAGCAAAGCGGCCGGCAGGATCGCCCAAAGGCAGCGCACGGCATCGATTTGAAACGTATACCAGGGGCTTGCGGACAGAAACGGGTTGATTGGCCAGTAGGGCAGGGAAGCGGTGATGATCCAGCCGGCCCACGCGATGGCGAGCAGCAGCAGCACCTGGCACCAGCCCAGCGCCACGCGGGCCCACTCCGCGCCGCGGCCGGCTCCGGGTTCCGGCTCGATCAGCCAGGAACACACCGTGCTGCCCACCGCCATTCCGCCCAGAAAAACCGCCAGAATAATGGAAAAGACGTAGACCGTGGAACCGAGCAGCATCCCCATCAGGCGGGTCCAGACCACTTCGGCGCCGAGAGCGGAAGCTCCCGAAAAAGCGATGGCGGCATAGATCGACCAATGGATGGGCGCCGGTGCGGCCGATTCCGCGAGTTCAGCGCCGGTCGAAACGGGCTGCGAAAGACGCCATGCCGGCAGCGCCACCAGCAGGTTGAGCCCGACGGCGGTATAGGTGGCAACGTAGACGTCGTAGAGGCGCAGCAGATAGAAGCCCGCGGCCAGGCAGCCCAGCACCGCGCCCAGCGTATTCACGCCGTAGAGCCAGCCCCAGGAAGCCGCGCCCGCACGCTGGTCTTCGAGGGCGCGCACGATGGCGGGCAGCGATGCGCCCATCAGCATGGTCGGCGGCAGCAGGCAGATGCCGCACAGCAGCCCCCGCATCAGCATGCCGGCCGTGCCGGTTGCCGCGCCGGCGAAGTAGACGCTCGTGATCAGCGGCATCAGATGGAGCAGCAGCACGCCGCAAGCGGCAATCCCCAACTCCAGCGCGGCGTAGACTCGCAGCGGCCGGCGGCTGGCGAGGTTGAGCCGCGAGAAGCCGGCGCTTCCGAGCGAGAGCCCGCCCATGAACGCGGCCAGCAGGAAACCGAGCGAAATGGCGGTGGAGCCGATGGCGAGCTGCAGCAAGCGATACCAGACGATTTCGTAGATCAGCGCCGAGCAACCGCTGGCGGTGGAAAGCACGAGCAGGGGGACGAAGAGCCGGCTTCCGGAAGACGGGTTAGGCATGGGAGCGTGACTGCCATCATAGCGCGCGCCGCCGGGTCTTCGGCTACCATAGAGAGCGATATGGACCTTGCCCGCCTGCAACAGGAATTACGCGAACAGCGGCTGGACGGCTGGCTGTTCTTCGACCATCATTTTCGCGATCCGCTGGCGTATCGCGTGCTGCATCTCACGGTGCCGCGCACCCCGACGCGGCGCTGGTATTACCTGGTGCCGGCCGAGGGCGAGCCGCGCGGGCTGGTGCATCGCATCGAAGCGAATATGCTCGACCCGCTGCCCGGCGAAAAGAACTTGTATTCGAGCTGGGAAGAACAAGTCGCCGGGCTAACCAAAATCACCGCGGGACTGAAGCGTGTGGCCATGCAGTATTCGCCTAAGTGCGCCATTCCGTACGTGGCGATGGTCGATGCGGGAACCGTGGAGCTGGTGCGGAGCGTGGGCCTGGAAGTGGCGAGTTCGGCCGAGCTGGTCCAGGCTTTTGAGGCGCGATGGAGCGCGGCGCAGCTCGATAGCCACCTGGAAGCGGGGCGGCGGGTGGACCGGGTGCGCGCGGCGGCTTTCGCCCTGGTCCGCGAGCGTACCGCCAATGGCGCGCCCATTCAGGAAGTCGAGGTGAAGCAGTTCATTCGCGGCGGCTTCGAAGCGGCCGGCCTCGAGACCGATCACGGCCCCATCGTGGGCGTGAATGCCAATGCGTCGAACCCGCACTACGAGCCCACCGAAGAGCTGAGCCAGCCGATTCATTCGGGCGACCTGCTGCTGATCGATATGTGGGCCAAGCTGGACCAGCCGGATGCCGTTTATTACGACATCACCTGGACGCACTTTTTGGGTGAGAACCCGCCCGAGGAAATCCGCAACGTGTTCGACGCGGTGACCGGCGCGCGCGATGCCGCCATCGAACTGGTGAAGAGTGCCGCGATCGCGCGCCAGCCTCTGCAGGGCTACCAGGTGGACGATGCCGCTCGCGACGTCATCCGCCAGGCCGGTTTCGGCGAATATTTCACCCACCGCACCGGCCATTCCATCGGCACCGAAGTTCACGGCAACGGCGCCAACATGGATAACCTGGAGAACCACGACGACCGGCGCGTGATCCCCTGGACTTGCTTTTCGATCGAGCCGGGCGTGTATCTTCCCAAGTTCGGCATCCGCAGCGAAGTGAACATGTTCGTGGGTGAGAGCGAAGCCCGAGTCACCGGCGAAATCCAGCGAGAACTCAAGCTGAGGTAATGTTCATCGAAAAGGAGCTGATCGAAATGCATCGGCCTGGAAGATCGAGCGTCACCCGACGCAACCTGTTGAGGAGTGTAGCCGGCGGCGCCGCGGCCGGCTCTCTATTGAAACTGGCGGTGACGGCCGCCTCCGGTCAGGCGAATCCGGCGCAGCCCGTGAATCGCTTTTCGGCTCCGAGCAATCTGAAGATCACCGATATTCGCGCCGCCACGGTGGCGGCGTATTACGATTACCCGCTCATCCGTATCGATACCAACCAGGGCGTGTACGGCCTGGGCGAAGTCTTCGCCGCCGGCGTCAAGGGCTCCGCCCTGATGCTGAAACCGTTCCTGGTGGGCAGGAACCCGGTGGAGATCGAGGCGATTCTGCGGCCCCTGCGTGGCTCGGTCGGCCAGAGTTTCTGGAACAGCGGTTACGGCGCCATCGACCTGGCGTTGCACGATATTGCCGGCAAGGTCTACGGCGTGCCCGCGTGGCGATTATTGGGCGAGAAAGTGCAGAACCGGGTTTTGCTGTACGCCGACACCGCCGGCGCCAAAGAACCAAAACAGTATGCGCAGCGCATCGACCGGCGGCGAAAAATGGGCTTCCGGTTCTTCAAGATGGATTTGGAAACCCCGCTGGTGGCGGACCGCCCGGGCGCGGTTTTCCCCAACGGCATCGCCACCGACAAAGGCCTCGGCTACCTTTGCGAATACGTGGCCGCCGCGCGCGACGTGCTGGGCAAGGGCGCTCCCATTGCCGGCGACCACTTCGTCCAGCCGGAGGAGAGGATGAGCGTGAAGGACGCCATCCGTTACGCCAGAGCGTTCGAACCCTACGGCTTGGCCTGGGCCGAAGACCTGATCGGCAGAAACTCGGTTCGCTGGCGCGAGTTCAAGGAGATCCGCCAGAACACCACCACCCCGATCCTGACCGGGGAGATGGCCTTTGGCGTGGAAGGCTTCCGCGAGCTGATTGAGAACCAGGCGGTGGATATCATCCACCCCGATTACGTTTTCTCCGGTGGGATGCTGGAGATCAAGCGGATTGCCGATTATGCGGCGGCGCACGGCATCAAGACCGCCATCCACCTGCCGGGATCTCCGATTGGCATGATTGCCATGGCGCACGTGGCCGCGACCCTGACGACAACCAATTTCGTGGCTATCGAGATGCATGCCGCCGACATGCCCTGGTGGCAAGACCTGGTGAAGGGCGTGGAGAAGCCGATCGTCGACGACGGCTACGTCCGCGTGCCGGACTCGCCGGGCCTGGGCCTGGAGTTGAACGACGACGTCGTCAAGGAGCACCTGCGCGAGCCCGGTTTCTTCGAGCCGACGCCGGAGTACGACAAGATCATCACATCGGGGTTTCGCACCAATGGCCCCTGGCCGCATTTTAAGGCCGACGGCACGTGGTGCAATTGCACCGACGAGTGACGCCTCGTCGACAGTTGCGCAGCGTGCGGCGTCACCTCAAACAGGAATCAGGCGGGACGCGAAATTAAGTACACCGCTTCGGAAGTCCGCTAACGTATGTGCGTGCCAACCGCTCCCTCACGGCCGCGGCTCGGAAACGCGCGAAGCCGCGACCGTCAGGGAGCGGTTGCCGAATATGAGTCTGTAATTGAGAAGGCGTGTACTACGTTAATTGCGGCAGCGCCTTCCTGGCTTCCCTGTCCGGGTCGTTCTTCGCCGCGCTGGTTTCATCGAGGACCATGGTTTCCCCGTTGGCGGAGGAATACTTGGGCCAGGTGGGAAGTCCGCCGCCATTGGGATCGCCGGTCTTCATGAATTGCAGCAAAGCGCCGGCCATTTTGGCGGACAGTGCTCTTGGTTTGGGGCCGCCGCCTGTGTGGGTCAGCATCAGATCCGTGTTGTAAAACCAAAAACAAATATCCACACAATGGAACGCGCGCATGCGGTTGTCGAATAAAGGAGGCTGCCAGGTGAACCAATCGACAAATACCGCGGCGGGCTGCTTGGACTTCACATCCGCCAGCGCCACGACCGATTGCCGGTTGCTGCTGACCAGCGACCAGATTTCCACCGGCTTTTTGCCCGGGAAGGCTTTCGCATAGGAATCGACGACGTCCTTGGCTTTGTCGCCGAAGCCCGGGGCGAAACCGGCTCTTTCCCTGAGTTTGTCCGCCACCTGTTCCAGTGTGATCGATTCCAGCGAGGAATCGTTCCAACTGGGCGACATTTCGTTCTGCACCGAGCTGATGATCATCGGCACATCGGCCGCCGTGGGTGCGGCTTCGGGATCGTAGGGATGCTGGGGCAGAATCTTGCCATCTACGACGGGGTTGAATCCGTGCGTCATCATGCCCCCGGGTCCTCCTTCCTTGGCCAAGTCCTCTTGCGTTTTGGCGGCGATGGCATAGAAATCCTTCCACGGCATGGCCTGCAGTTTCTTTAACTCGGTGGGCTTCAGTCCGGCTTGTTTCACCACGGCGGCGCCCAACTTCTCGGCAAAGGCCTTGTCACCCGATCTCCGGGATGCTCCGCTTAATACCACGGCTTTGTGGAACAATCCCTTGGCCGAAGGCATCGCAGTGAGGTTGCAGACTTTGGCGCCGCCGCCAGACTGCCCCATAATGGTGACATTCCCCGGATCGCCGCCAAAGCCCGCGATATTGTCCCGAACCCACTCGAGCGCAGCCACAATATCCAGCATGCCTACGTTCCCGGACGCGGCGAAGTCTTCTCCGCCCACGCCGGCAAGATCGCAGAATCCCAGCGGACCTAGCCGATGATTGATGGAGCAAAAAACCACGTTACCCAACCGGGCGAAGTTTTCGCCATTGTACCCATCCTGTTCGATCCCGTTGCCGCTGGTGAAGCCGCCGCCGTGGATCCAGAACATCACCGGTCTTTTCTGGCCGTCGTTGATGGCGGGCGTGAAGACGTTGATCCGGAGACAATCCTCGCTTACGTCGGCATAGTTCCAGTGATCCCGAAAGGAACCGTATTTATTGGCATACCGGTTCTCCATGTCTTGAGGCGCCGTAGTGCCCCACCACAGCGCCGGGTATATATCCGTCCAGGGTTTCGGTTTCCGCGGAGGCATGAACCGATTTTCTCCGGAGGTATCCGCGCCGTAGGGCATGCCGAGGAAGTAATGGATTCCGCGGAGCACGTATCCTCTGACTTTTCCGTGTTGGGTATTCGCGACCGCGATATTGTCGCCGACAAGCAGAAGCTGCCCGTCCTTGCCTTCGTTGGGGGCCGGAGAACACCCCGTGGAGATTGCCGCCGCGGCAAGGGCAATTCCGGATGCGCCCGTCCCCATGGTCTGCATGAACTGGCGCCTGTTTGCTTTCATAGTTTAAGACTCCCTTATCGATTATGAAGTCCGAGTTCCGTTTGGCCATCCCGGCTCGGAATCAGTATACATCCGGCCGCCGGCGCCCGCGCTCAGCGGCCTTGATAACGATACGACCCCGCCTGGATGGTCGTTACCACTTGCCCGTTCACCAAGTCCATGGACTGCTCGATGCGCGGCCCCTTCGCCACGAAGCCGTTGGGCGGAAGCACGTGCACCCGCCCGCCGATCCTGGCCGTGTAGGGCTTCTCGCCGAAATTCACCAATACGCGCGTGCCGTCGGCAAATCGTGTCTGTTGCACGGCGCGGTCGGGGGTAACGAATTCATGGCTGAGCATCTCGCTCGCGGCTATCGCCTCATGCAGCTTACAGGTGTTGCGGTAGGTGCGCAGAAAAACCTCGCGCGCGGAGGGCCAGGAGCCGTTCGGCCCGGCCCACATCATCGGCATGGTGCCGTACAGGACATTGAACGCATCCTTCTTGAGCGTGATCTCGGGCGCCGCGGCGAGCAGGAAGTCGCTGGAGTCGCCCCAATACCACGTCGATACAATGCAGTCGTGAAACACCAGTTCCCACAAGGGGATGCGGTACTCGTGTCCGATGCCCCACTTGGCGTACGTCTCCCAGCTTGGGTAACGGTTGCCGGACGGGCCGTCGAACACCTGGTCCTTCGTCTTGGGCCTGATCAGGTGGCCCGATGGCCACGAAGCGAAGCCGCCGCTCATCATGCCTTCGATGTAGTCGACGTGGGGCACAGCCCACCAGCGTCCATGTTCGGAGCCCACCACCAGCCCGAGCGAACGCACGTAGCGCAGCATGGCGGTGTTGGCTTCGCGTTTTCCGGTGCGCGTGAGCGGATGGCGCGCGTCAAAGCATTCGTAGAGGCCCTCGGCGGTGATGACGTCGATGAAGCGGCCGATGTACGGGAACAGCGCCAGGTCTCTGGGGATGACGAGTTTGGCCACGTCAATCCATAAGGCCGGACAGCGTTTCATGTACTGTTTCCCGTCCCAGGTGAGCCAGGCGGTCATGCGCTGGCCATCGGCGCGCAGGACCACGTTGTCCGGAACCAGATCGCTGTGTGGCGTCACCTCATGGCCGGGCTCGAGCGGCAGGATGTCGGCGTAGACGTCATAGGTGCTGGTCAGGTAGCCGAGCGCATCGATCGCCTTGATGTCCTCGGCGGTAACACCGCGGCGGACCCCTTCGGAACCGCTGGTGTGCTGCAGCATCTTCTCCACACCGGCCGCTTTGGCCTCGCGCGCGAAGCCGAGCGTGCCATCGCCCCACACGTCGGGCGCGCCGAACAGGCGGGCCAGGTTCGGATTCTGTTTCAGCTTTTCGGCGAATGGCGTCACTACGCCGAGCGTGCGAGCGTATTCGCGGTAGCGCTTGGCGAGAGCCACATAGCCGCCGGTAGCGGCGAAGTGGTAGATGGCCCGGCGGGGGTAGCGGAACTGACGATAGCTGGCTGTCCACACCAGGCGCGGCGCCGAAACCTGGGTGCCGGGCACGGCGCGCATTTCGATGTATCCATCGTCCGGCGTGTCGGCGATCAGGGCGTATCCGAAACCCCGGTCCACGTCGCAGACCCCCACCCACGGCATGTCGATGTTGTCGAGCATGAAGCGCGTCTTGGGAAGCGGCCGGAGGTTCAAGGGATAGAGATGGCCATCGGCGTAATCGGCGACGGCGAGCGAGGCCGACGGCGAGTCCAGAACCCAAGGTTCGAGAAATTCGACGTACTCCAATGGCACGCTCCGGTCCGCCATGTCCACTTCCGCGACGAGGTCGGAGCCGGCCGGAGTGAGCGACAGCGTGACGAACGCCGGCCAGGTCTTCCCACCGCTGCCGGCCAGATCGGCCGTAAAGGAGAGGCTCTGGGGCGACTTCCGCTCCAGATCGCGAAACCCGCGGTTGGCGCCCGCGGGCCGGGATTGTTGCCATTGATGGCGGGCGACTTTGTCGAGAACGGTGATTTGCCCGGCGCCGGGATCGACGGTCACGCGCAGATCGCGGTTCTCGATGGTTCGAACCGGTGTAGCGGCCAGGCACGCGATGGCAAAAGAACCGGTAAGCGGCAGCAGCCTCATCTTCTTCCACGGAAAAGCGCCCACAGCCTTAGGTCCCATATCCCCGAAGGGTATCAACTATGAATTCCCGGCGCACCCATGGAGGAAGCCAACCGACGCCGCGCTCCGTTTGGCCGTGGGTGTGGCAACATCGCGATGGCCTTGAGTTATACTTTTGGTAGCCGGGAGCGGGCTCGACTCGCGGTGACAAAACCTGTACCAGGTCTCTGGGTTTTTCGCGAGGGGAACGGTTATGGATTCTTCAGCCGGGCGCGAGTCTTCGTCCGCGATTTCCAGCGTTGGAATTACCCGCCGCGGCGCCATTGGGGCGCTTACCGCGGCGTCTTACCGAAGGCTCGCGGGCGCCAATGACCGCGTGCAGGTCGGTTTCATCGGATACGGCCTGATCGGCGTCGAGCACGTTCGCGATTTCAAGAACCTCCCGGACGTGGATTGCGCCGCTCTGGCCGAAGTCTACCAACCGCGCCTGGAAGAGGGTATCGCGGCCACCGGCGGTGCCGCCAAACCCTACCGGGATTTCCGCAAGATGCTCGACAACAAGGATCTGCAAGCCGTGGTAGTGTGCACCCCGGACCACTGGCACGCGCTGGCGGCCATGATGGCCTGCGCGGCGGGCAAGGACGTCTACACGGAAAAGCCGATGACGGTCTTCATTAAAGAAGGCCGCTGGATGGTGGACGTGGCGCGCAAGCACAATCGGGTGGTGCAGGTGGGCACGCAGCAGCGCTCCGGCAAGCACTACCAGAAGGCGCGGGAGCTGATGCAGGCGGGCTACATCGGCCGGATTATGAGCATTCGTTCGGGCTCGGCGCGCAACATCACGCCGGGTTTCCCGGTGCCGCCCGATTCGGCGCCGCCAGCCGATTTCGACTACGGCATGTGGCTGGGGCCGGCGCGCCAGCGTCCCTATAACCACATGCACTGTCTCTATCACTTCCGCTGGTTCTGGGATTACTCCGGCGGCCAGATGACCAACCTGGGCGCGCACGAGATGGACATCGTCCAATGGGTCATGAACGTCAAGGGCCCGAATGCCGCGACTTCCAGCGGTGGCCGCCTGGTGCTGAAGGATGGGTGCGAGACGCCGGATACGCAGGACGCCACCTGGGAGTATCCGGGATTCACGGTGGATTACTACGTCCGCGAAGCGGCGCAGGGGCGGGGTGGGCAAGGCGGCCTGGAATTTATCGGCGACAAGGGAACGCTGGTGATTAACCGGGCCGGGTTCGAGATTCTGCCGGACATGCGGATCGATTCTATGTCGGCGGTGCCCGGAGTCCGGCTGGGATCGCACCCTGCGGGTGGACCGCGCCTCGACCCCAACTTCAAACCATCGCCCTGGATTCAAGCCATGAAGGAGCCGGGTTCGAGCGCGGAGCAGTTCAACCTGCACGCCCGTAATTTCATCGACTGCGTGAAGAGCCGCCAGCGGCCCATTTCGGACGTGGAGGAGGGTCATCAGGTGAATGTGGCTTGCCATCTTGCCAACATATCCCTGCGCACCGGCCGCAAGATCCGTTGGGACCCCGAGAAGGAAGAAATTGTCGGCGACCGCGAGGCCAGCGCCATGCTCGAGCGCCCGTATCGGAAACCGTGGGACGGCGTGCTGCGCGGGTTGCTGGGGTGAAGCGGTCAGCAATCAGCGGTCAGCCGTCAGCCACACCGGGTTGCTGATAGCTGATAACTGAAAGCTCTATAGCCCGAGGCGCGCGTTCAGGGACACGACGATTCCCGACTTATCTTTGATCTTGACCTGGCCGTCCTCGACGAGCACATCGGACACGGCGGTGAAGCCGGCGGGAACGGGGCAGTAGAAGAAAAGGAAGCGGGTGCGCATGCTGGACTTGGCCGGCAGCCACTTATAAGTCGGCGCGCCGAACATCTCGTGCGCGTCCACGGTTTCGCGGTGAGAGACATCGAACGGCTGGGTCGAGAACTCGATTCCCCGCGCGGCGCGCGCATCGCCCGAGTAATTCATCCAGCTCATCAGCCAGGGGTAGTCTTCACGGCGGAAAACGTAGCCGAAGATCAATTGCTTGTCGGCGCGCAGGGCGGTTACATAGGCGTACTTCCTGGCGGGGTCCAATAGGCAACTGGCCAGGTCAAGCGATCTCTCACCCACAGGGACGGTGAGGAGGTTCACGAAACCGCCTTTGGTGAGCGGCGCCATGGGCCAATCGAAGTCTTTCAGATAGGCCAGCTTTCCGGTTGAACCGGCTTTCTCGGCGCGCACGCGGCAACGGGTCGCGGGCATATCGATGGTCACTTGGCCCGGCTCGAGAAACGGCGGTCCCAGAGTGGCATGTTCGGCCCAGGACACCGGCCGGTCTATGGCGATGGCGCTGGCGAGGTCGCTCGAGACGTAAACGACGTTCTCGCCGTCGGCGATTTCCACCGTGCGAGTCAGGGTTTCCTGGGCGAGCGGGAGCCGAAGTTCGAAGGTGACAGAGCGCACCGGCCCGGACTCCTGTCTGGCGGTCACCTTGGCGGTGGTGTGGTTGGCTTCCCCGTGGAAGGGCATGCCCGCGGCCTGCTCTTCGGCGGATGGCGCGCCGAAACCATCGAGTGCGAGAAAATGGCCGATTGCCGCCAGTGGGCTCAACGGCTCCCCCTGGCGGAGCACGAGCCGGGAGAACCTGGCGCCGTTAGCTCCGATCGTCAACTCGAGTTTATCGTTGGCCAGGACGATCGCGGCCGGATTTTGAGCCGGCTGCGCAATCAGCGCTACGGCACCGAGCCACAGGGCGAGGAAAACTTTCGTCATTTTGAACCTCATCTCTTATCTCTTGAGCCTGGCGACAAAGCCGCCGCCGGAACGTAAGTCGACGGAGAGCGAGTCACCGGCGGCCAGGGTGAGCTGCTCGAGCTTGACCGCGGCCGCTTCCGCCGCATCGCGCACCAGCGTGGCATGGTAGCTGGCACGCGGCCCTTTGCCCAGGAACGTGGAGAGATCGATGCGCACATTCCGGGCGGTGGGCCCGTTGGCGATCGCCAGGAACCAGGTGTCTCCGCCGCGGCGGGCGAAGGCCGCGACTTCCCGGATTTCGGAGACAGGCAGGACCACGGTCTCGTCCCAGTAAGTCGGAATGCTTTTCAGTATGTCGACGGTCGGGTTCGCCAGCATGTTGACGGGGTGCGCCGCATAGACCAGCAGCGGCGACTGCAGGATGACGGCATTGGCCACCTGGTGCGCCCAGGTGGTGTCGGCCAGGCGCGAGCCAAAGTGGGTTGGGGTGTAATCGGCCATGCCGGCCAGCAGGCGAGTGAAGGGCAGGACCACATCGTGCTGCGCGTAGGGCGGAAAGAATTCCATGCCGCGGACGGCTTCGATGCCGACGATGTTCGGATAGGTTCGCTCCAGGCCGGTGGGTTTGTCGGCGCCATGAAAATCGACCAGGAGTTTGTGCTGGGCGCCGGCTTTGGCCATCATCCGGTAGAGATCGACAACCTCTTTGTGCTCGTGGTCGAAGAAGTCTATCTTTACGCCGGCGACGCCGACCCGGTTGCACATATCGAACCATTCCTGGAGCTTTTGCGGGTCCTGGACTTGGGCGCGGCTGCTCCAGAGGATGAGCTTGACGCCGCGCTGGCGGGAGTAGTCCACCAGGTCTTTCAACTGCGCCTCCGGCCAGTTGCGCCAGAAGCCCTCGATGACGTTGTATTCGAATCCCAGTTGGGAAGCGAGGCGCGCCATCTCTTTCTGCCCTTCCACGGTCGGATCGGTGCCGTCGAGATAGTTCCAGACGGCGCGGCCGGGCTTGATCCAATCGGTATGCAAACCTTGGGGGAAAAGTTTCGGGTCCGGAGCGGGCGACACGTTGTGCACGATGTCGCAATTGAATAGCGTATTCAGGTCCGCGCCGATCATCACGATTCGCCACGGCGTTAGGATGGGCCCGTCGATCACCGCCGGGTGGGTGAGGCGCTCAATGTCTTTGGGGTAGCGCGTGCGGAACCCGAAGATGGCAGGTTCGGCGTGGCCCAACCGGGCGTGCAGCGCCTGGGTGGCATCCGCCTGGAAGACCATGCCGCTGTAGTCGACCAGTGCGCCTTCGGTGATGGAAGCGTAGGCGCTCTTGTCGCGCAGCACGAAGGTGAAGGGAGGGTGCGTCCATTCGCCGTCCATCATGCCCTCGATAGTGTTGGTGGTGGTGCGCCACGGATAGACGCCCTCGTAGCCGGAGACGTAGTTCTGCGGCGCGATGAGGCTGCCCGCCGGGACGCGGAAGACGGTAGCTTCATCGGGCGTGCGGGCGCCTTCGCCGGGCACCAGGTGACGGAACGCGATGCCGTCGTCGTACGCGCGGATTTCGAGCGTATAGGACGTTCCCGTTTTGGGATGCGTCAAGGCCACTTTGGCGCCGTTGCATTTGTCTATCGCGGTGGAGTGCGGGCCGTACCAGGGATAGGTTTCGTCGGTTTTGTAACTTTGCACGTTGCCGATCCGGACGCCGCCGGCCAGATCCACGCCATCCACCACGATGCCGAGCGGGGACGGATCGACGATGTTCTTCGAGTTGAATGTCACCGTGTATTCGAGATGGCCTTGGGCGTTCTGCGACAGCACAAACCGGACGCGGCCGTCCGGACTGGCTACGGTGACGTCCGCCACGGCGGGGAGGGACAGGCAGAAAAGAGCTAGCGGACACAGAATACCGATTTTCATTGGGTTTCTCCTGGAGGCAAGCCGCCCGACTCACCCCGGTACTGTCCGGTCGAACAGGGACTTATCACGTCAGAAACGGTAACACACATGGAGCGTGGACGGGGAGCATGACAGGCGATGCGAGACGAGCGCCGGGACGAGTCCCGACGCGGCAGACCGGGGGTCCGCTCCACGGAGATGTCGATAAAAGGGCCTTTTTTTCTATTGACTCCCGGCTGGAACGTGCTCCATAATGAGGCGTATTGGGCGCGCGGCACGGGACGGAGTACCCGTATTCTGCCCCGCGGCTCTGACTTCCAAAGCAAACCTGTCGGCCACCGCGCCGCCGGACAGCGGCTGGGGGAAGCACAATGGCTGGTCGCGAATGCAGTGTTGCAGACGCGCTGCGGTGCCACGGGGTCCCACGGAGAAAGTTTCTGAAGTTCTGCGGGTCGATGGCGGCGACGCTAGGTCTACCGTTGAGCGCGGCCGCGCAGGTCGCGGCTACCTTGGAAAAGAAGCGGCGGCCGGTAGTGGTGTGGCTGGAGTTCCAGGATTGCGCCGGCAACACGGAGTCGATGTTGCGTTCCAGCCACCCGTCCATCGCGGAGCTGGTGCTCTCGATTGTCTCGTTGGAATATCAGGAGACGATCATGGCGGCGGCCGGCAAGCAGGCCGAAAGCGCTCTGGACCGGGTGGTGCGCGAGGACAGCGGCAAATACCTGGCGATCGTGGAAGGTTCGATTCCCACCGGCGAGCCCGGATATTGCACCATCGGCGGGCGCTCGGCAATGGATATCGCCAAACGGGTTTGCGGGAGTGCGGCGGCGACGATTGCCGTGGGCTCCTGCGCATTCGATGGCGGGCCGCAGCGGTCGGCGCCGAACCCCACCGGCGCGATCAGCGTTGGGGAAGCGATGCCGAACCTGACCCTGGTGAACATGGGCGGGTGTCCGCACAACCCCGCCAACACGGCCGCGCTGCTGGTCTATTACCTGACCTACGGCCGCCTGCCGGCGCTGGACGCGCATAGGCGGCCTTTATTCGCGTACGGGCACATCATCCACGACCAATGCGAGCGGCGCGCCAATTACGATGCCGGCCGTTTCGTGGAGCGCTGGGACGACGATGGGGCCAGACGCGGATACTGCCTGTACAAGATGGGTTGCAAAGGGCCGCAAGCGACCTTTAACTGCCCGGTGGTGCGGTGGAACGACGGCACGAGTTGGCCGGTGGAATCCGGGCACGGCTGTGCCGCGTGCGCTTCCCACCGCTTCTGGGACACGGCGCTTCCGCTCTACCAGCGCCTGCCCGGGGTTCCGGGTTTCGGGGTGGACGTCACCGCCGGGAAGATCGGCGGTTGGATGACGGCTGGCGTTGCGACCGCTCTGGGGTTGCACGGAATCGCCAGCGCGGCGCGCTCGCAGATGCGCCCGCGAGGCGAGGCGCCAAGGGGTGGACCGACCGAGATCGGCCGGCCAGGCGGCTTGGTGGAGCGCGAAGGGCCGCCCGAAAAATCGTGACCGCGGAGGTGGTGCTATGAGCATCGGACCTGCCGGAAGCCGGGAGTTCAGACATGGCGCGTATTGTCGTTGATCCGCTGACGCGAATTGAAGGGCACCTTCGGATTGAAGCCCAGGTGGACGGGGGCGCGATCTCCGACGCCTGGAGTTCCGGCACGATGTTCCGGGGGCTGGAACTGGTGGTGCGCAACCGCGACCCGCGCGAAGCCTGGTATTGGCTGCAGCGAATCTGTTCGGTGTGCACCATGGTGCATGCCCTCGCCTCGGTGCGGGCGGTGGAGGACGCGCTCGAAATCGAGGTGCCGGATAACGCCCGCCTGGTGCGGAACCTGATTGCCGGCGCACAACTGGTGCAGGACCACGTGGTCCACTTCTATCACCTGCAGGCGCTCGACTGGGTGGACGTGGCCAACGCCCTGAAGGCCGATCCGGTGAAGACGGCGCAAATCGCCGGCTCGCTATCGGAGTGGCCGAAATCGGGAGCGAGCTATTTCAGGGCCGTGCAAGGGCGGGTTCGCACCCTGGTGGAGAGCGGCCAACTGAGCCTGTTCACCAACGGCTACTGGGGCCATCCGGCGTACCGGCTGCCGCCCGAAGTGAACCTGCTGGCCGTTTCCCACTATCTCGACGCGCTGGAGTTTCAGCGCGACTACATCCGCATTCACGCGGTGCTGGGCGGCAAGAACCCGCACCCGCAGACGTTCCTGGTGGGCGGAATGGCTACCGCGATGGACCCGGATTCTCCCCAGGCTCCCATCAATCCGGAACGGCTGACGCTCATCCGCACGCTGATTGCGATGGGGCAGCAGTTCGTGCACCAGGTGTACGTGCCGGACGTGCTGGCCGTGGCCGGATTTTATCCCGATTGGTTTACGCGCGGGGAGGGCGTGGGCAATTTCCTGACTTACGGGGGTTATCCGGAAAAGAGCATGCGCGACCCGTCGTCGTTCTTCTTCCCCGGCGGCGTGGTGCGAAAACGGGACCTTTCGGCGCTGCAGCCGTTTTCACCGGAAAAGGTCACCGAGTATGTGGCGCGTTCCTGGTATGAATACGGCGACCACAAGCCGGCCAAGCACCCGTTCGAAGGCGAGACCAAGCCCACTTACACGGGTCCGGCGCCGCCGTACGACTACCTGCACGTCGACCAGAAGTATTCCTGGCTGAAAGCGCCGCGCTATGAGGACGGCGTGATGGAGCTGGGGCCGCTGGCGCGTTTCGCGATCGCCTACGCGGCCGGCAAACAGCCGGCGAAAGGGCTGATCGATTCGGTTCTGGCACAAATCAAGCAGCCCGCGACGGTGCTTTTCTCGACACTGGGGCGGATTGCCGCGCGGGCGCTGGAGGCGCAGCTTGTGGCCGACAAGATGACCGGCTGGCTCGACGAGCTGGAGGATAATATGGGCCGGCGGGCGCTCGCCATGCACAACGGGGCGCGCTGGGAACCGGACTCGTGGCCGAGCTCGTGCCGCGGTTTCGGGCAGCACGAAGCGCCGCGAGGCTCGCTGGGCCACTGGGTCGAGATCGAGAATGGCGCCATTCGCAATTACCAGGTGATCGCGCCCAGCACGTGGAACGCAGGGCCGCGCGATGCCATGGGGCAGCACGGTCCGTACGAGGCGGCTCTGATCGGCCATCCGGTGGCGGATCCGGACAGGCCGCTCGAGCTGCTTCGCACCATTCACTCCTTCGACCCGTGCCTGGCGTGCGCGGTTCAGCTCGTGGATGCGCGGGGCCGCCGATGGCAATCGGTCGAGGCGAAATAGGAGGCTCGCGTGCCTAAAACCGTTTCGCCGAGATCCATGTTGGCCGGCCGCCCGGAGACGGAGCTGGTCCGCACCTATGTCTGGGAGCTGCCGGTTCGCCTGGCTCACTGGCTGATTTTCTTTGCGTTCGTCTCGCTCGCCTCCACCGGCCTGTTCATGCACCACCCGTTCCTGCCCCCGTCCGGGCAGGCGCCTTTCCTGATGGCCAGGGCGCGGTTCATTCACGTGGTTTCGGGCTTCGTGCTGATTGGCGCGTTCGCCTTTCGGGTGTATTGGTCCTTCAAGGGCAACTTTTGGGCCAGATGGCGGGCGTATGTTCCCATTCACCGCGAGCAATGGCGCGGAATGGGGTCGATGCTGGAGTTCTACTCGTTCCTGCGTTTCGAGCCGGGCCACAGGGTAGGGCACAATCCGCTGGCCGCGCTCACCTACTTCGTCATTTACCTGCTGATGCTGGTCGAAATTTTGACCGGCCTGGCTCTGTACGGCAGGGTGCTGGGCAACCCCGTTCTGACGCAATTCATCGGCTGGCTGCCGCAACTCATCGACGCCCAGTATCTGCGCGAGATCCATTACTTTCTGATGTGGGTATTCTTCTCGTTCGTGATTTTCCACGTTTATCTTTCCGTGCTGATCTCGATCGAGGAAGAGAACGGACTGCTGGACAGCATTTTCTCCGGCTGGAAGTTCATACCCGCCGGCGAACTGCGCCATGAGGTCGCCGCCATTCCGGAGGCGCGGCATTTTGTCAAACGCCACCAGTTGCTGCCGCGGACGGCGCCGGGAGAGAAACCCGCCGCGGCCCAACTCCCCGGACCGGGCCCGGTGGCGCTCTATCGCAACTGGATCAGCTTTGCCGGAACGGGCATCGCCTTTGTGGGTTTGTTCGTATTTGTGGTGCTGACCGCCTATCACACCATTGGAGGCGGCGCGCTCAGCGAGCCCTACGGCGACCTGGTGATTTTCTTCGGGCCGCCGATGCTGGTGATTGCCGGCGTCGCCGTAGTGTTGGTGGGGATGTACGTGCAGTGGCTGCGATGGCGGAGGCGGAAGCCGTTATCGTTCGCGCGCTACCCCAAGTGGGATCTCAACATCGCAAGAGAGCGAAAGGCACTGCTGGTGGTGGCGATCGGGGCGGCGATCCTGTCGGTTCCGGCCGTTTATGGCGGTTACCAAGCCTATCTCTATACCGACGCCGTGCCGTTCTGCGGCGCGGCTTGCCACTCCATGACGCCGGAGTACGTCACCTATGGGCTGTCGCCGCACGCGCGCGTGGACTGTGCGCAATGCCACGTCGGACCAGGCGCCACCGGGTACATCGAATCGAAGATGCGCGGCATGGTGGAGCTGGCGGAGACGATGCAGGACAGCTATCCGCGCCCGATACCGGTTCCGGTGGTGGCGCTGCGCCCGATCCGCGGCAACTGCGAGAAGTGCCATTGGCCGGCGAATTTCTTCGGCGCGCGGCTGGAGCGCCGGGTCCACTACCTGTCCGACGAGGGGAACACGCGCTGGCAGATCGACATGCTGGTGCTGGTCGGCGGGGGTGCGCCAGTGGGTTCGTCGCCGATGGGAATTCACTGGCACGTGGCGGGCAAGGTGGAGTACGTCGCGACCGACGCCGAAAGGCAGAACATCACCTGGGTGCGGGCGGTGGACCCGGCGACGGGCCAGGCAAACGTGTACACCTCACAGCCGCGGGCGACGACTGCCGCTCCGGCCGGGGAAGTCCGGACCATGGACTGCGTGGACTGTCACAACCGCCCCAGCCACATCCTGGAGGCGCCGGACCGGAGTGTAGACGTGGGGCTTGACGGCGGCCGGCTCGACGGCTCTCTTCCGTTTCTCAAGCAGCAAGGCATTGCGGCGCTGACCGCGAGTTACGGCGACAGCGAGCAGGCGCTGCTGGGAATCGACAGCGCCCTGCGCGGGTATTATCAGAAGACTTATCCGCAAGTCTATACAAGCAAGCGGCAAGCCATCGATGCAGCTATCGTCTACTTGCAGGACACTTACAAACGTTATTTCTTCCCGGCGATGAAAGTTCGCTGGGACACTTACTACATGAACGAGGGCCACTTTCAGTTCCCGGGGTGTTTCCGCTGCCATGACGGCCAGCACAAGAGCGTCGACGGAAAGGCCATTCGCTCGGGTTGTGGCGACTGTCACAGGATCCTGCAGCAGGGCAAAACCGGGAGCATGCAATTCGCCAAGGGGCCGGACGGGCTGACTTTCGAACACCCGGTGGACAACGGCGGCGCGTGGGCGCAAACGCCGTGCAATTCGTGCCACACGGGAGGAGCGATGTGATGGATCGAGCGGACGACAACCGGCCCCAGTCCATCGCCATCGTAGGCGTCGGAAACCTGTTGTTGTCGGACGACGGAGCCGGAATCCATGCGGTCCGAAGCCTGCGGAAGGACCCGCGGGTGGGACGGATGGCTCGCCTGATCGACGGCGGCACGGTTGGAACGGACTTGCTGGCGGAGGTTTGCGGCTGCGAGAGACTGCTGATTGTCGACGCGGTGGATGCCGGCCTCGCCCCGGGCACCATCGTAAGGATGGATTTTAGCGGGCCCGATTCAGGGAAGATCGATACGCGCAACGCCCACCAGTTTGGAATCCCCGGACTGCTGGACGATCTGCGCCTGCTTGGCCAGGAGCCCAGGCAGGTGATTCTGGTGGGCATCCAACCGGCCGCGATGGGATTGGGAACCGAGTTGTCGCCGGAGGTTGCCAACGCCTTGACGGTTGTGTCCGCGGAGGTGGTGCGGCAACTGGAACGGTGGATGGTGGACGGCGGCGCGGTGAATTCCAAGGAGACTCAAGGTGCGGCGTCATGGGACGCCGCGCTCCCGAGAGCCGCAAACGAGACAGCAGAGACAGAGCAACTTAGAGAACTCATATGAACGGAACCCGATCATTAAGGATCATCGCTTTCATGTCGATTTCCATCGGCATTGGTATCCTCAGCCGCCCGGCATGGGGCTTCGTCGCTTTCGGGATACTGGTGTTGATCGACAACTTCCTCCTCCCGAGCCCCCCTCCGGCGCCACCGGAAGACGCGGTTGCCGGAAAAGAAATCGCGGAGTAGCGGCACGCCCGGCAACTACTCGAATGCGCCGGCAGCCCACGCTGGCGCACGCCTGCCACCCAGACGCCGCCAGGTGTTTGGTTCGAGCCACGCTCTCAGGTCGGCGGTACGGGGCCGAGACTGAGCACGATCTTCCTGGCTGTCTCTTGAGGGACGCTGGGAAGAAAGACGACGTGGCAACTGCAGGTGCCGCCACTTCCCGGTACGGCCGCGCTGTAGGCGTTCGAATCCTCCGGGCGGGCGGACGTCTTATCCTGATAGAAGACTCGCTTGGCCGTGTTCTCGAACATCGCTTCCTTGCGAATGCCGAGCAACTTTTGCATCTGGTCGGACAGAGGCTTGAACGCCTGTCCGGGCTGGCTGGTGACCACGGCGATGGCCGTTGTCGTGTTTTGAAAGACCGCCGCACCGGTGTTGTCCCCCCAAGGAGCCCACTCCGGCGGAACCGCGATTTGGCACGCGCTCTTCGAGTCTTTTACGACTTTCCAATCCGCCGGCACGGTCTGCGCCGACAGGTGCGGGAGCAACAAGAGAAGCAGAGTGAAAACGGCCTGTTCTCTCATGGCCGCATTGTAGCGCCAGCGGAAGTCTGTGACAAGGGACCGGGCGCTTGACCGCTCCCTGACCCTGCATAGGCCGGACCAAACCCGGGTCACAAATCGATGGCGATCACCTCGTGCAGGGAAATAGGCGGAGTGGTGGTTTCGACCCAGGCTCCATTTTGCCGCCATATCGCCTTGGCTTCACTGACAAGGAACAGGACGCGGCGCGCCTTGGCGCCGTCCGGCAGTTTCACGCGGACCTTTTGCGGACCGATCGGCAGAATCTCGCGCACCGGCCCTTTCATCATCATCGGGTTGGTGAGATTGACGAGATGCGCGGTAACGGAAGACTCCTGCTTCCAGAGGGCCACATCGAGCACGCCCGGCCCTTCCACGCGGAGCGGCTGATCCTCGTTAGCGGCCCAGCGGACGGCATTGGCCAGAACGATGCCGTGATCCTGGCACACGATTTCCCAGAACGTGCGATCGATGTCCCACGGAAAGTAAACCACGCGGCCCGCCCCGAAGGAGTGAACCATCACGCCGGGGATGTCGGTTTTCGTGTCCCGCACGTACACTTCCTCCATGGGCAGATCGGGGTAGGTGGGCACCGTCATCAGCGGCGCGCGCAGGCCCGGCGCGGTGCGAATCTCGACGCGCTTGACGCCGTGGATCATTCGGCCCGCATTCTCGAGCCCGGCCAGCAGCGGGTGGGAGTGGTCCTCGAGATTCAGGTAGGCGTTCTGCTGCCGCTCGATCACATTGCCGGCAAAAGAAGCGGAGAAAAGGGCGGCGAGACCGAAATCCTCCCGGCGCCGGCCGTGCTCGTCGTTCAGCGACGTTTCGTGGGTCGCCACCAGCCCGCCGCCCTTCTCGACGAAAGCCTTCAACTGGGCGCATTGGACGTCGCTCAGGTTGGCGATATTGGGCAGGGCCAGGACCTGGAATGGTTGCACACGGTCGAGTTGGCTGTCCGGGACCATTTCGAAGGGGATGCGGGCTTCCACCAGGGCGTGGTAGAAGCCGGAGGTGTAATCGGGCGCGGCCGAGGGCGCGGACACCAGCCCCACGCGAGCCAGCGGCCGCTGGTTGCGCAGATACTTCTCGTTCTTCCAGTGCCAGACGTAGAGGTCCTCGACGGGCTTGAACCAGCGATGGTCGAGCGGCTTGGCGTTGAACTTGACCACCCACGGGCGGAAGCCTTGGGCGATGCCGTCCACAGCCCACAGCCGAACCTCATTGGGGTTCTGGGTGGAGTCCTTCCAGCGGTAAGGCGCCTCGAATCCGACGCTGAATATGCCGACGATGGGCTTCGATCCGGAGATAGCGCGGGAATCCTTGGCGAACTTACCGTTCTGCCAGGGCAACTGAAACTCGGCGCGGGACTGGCGATCGGCAAACAGAATCGGGACCGAAATGTTTTCGTGGATTTCCTCGAATCCGTTGGGAAAGAACACGGCGCCAGGTTTGCGCTTCCGGATCTCGCCATCCCACAACAGGTACAAATCCGTCAGGCGCCGCTTGTGCCAGGCGGCGTATTGGATGCGCGCCTCGCTAGGCGCGGCCGGTGTGCCGCGGGCGTCTCGCGGAAGATCCAAGCCGCTGAAATCTTTGAAATTGCGCTGGCAGTGCTGACAGTAGCACATGCCGGACCCGCTCCAGCGGTTGGCGAAAACGCCATCCACCTTATATAAGGTCATGATCTCTTCGATCACGCTGGTCATGAACTCGAAGTTGTAGGGGCCCAGCGCGCAGGTCACCCATTCGGCGGGCATGGCCCAATGGCGGCGGGGCTGGCCGCTCGCTTCCACGGCGATCCAATCGGGATGCGCGTCGAAGACGTCCTGATGGGCGGCATGGGGATCCACGCGCGCGGTTACCACCATGCCGAGCTTGCGGCAGCCAGCGAGCATTTCGCCAAAGGCGTCGCCATTGCCGAGGAACTTGCTGCGGTAATGCAGCGGCACCTGGGTGGGATAAAAGGCCACGCATCCGCCGGCGCTGAGGCACACGGCGTCGGCATGGATCCGCTTGAAGTAGTCGAGCCAGAAGCCGGGGTCGTAGCGGCCCGGGTCGTCCTCGACGAAAGCCAGTTGCACCCACCGCAGGGGCCGGTCGAACCAGCCTTTGTCCGGGCCCGCCTGGCTGAAAGCGGTACCGGCCGCCGCCAGCGCACCGGTTCCAATCATCCATTCACGCCGGTTGATTTCCATTGCAAACGACCTCCCGATTTACGCAACTCTATTCTACCCGCTCCCGAAAAGCGCTTTACAGATATACCCCCGGCGGTATAGGATGAATCGAGTGGGGGAATCGCTTCCGCCAATTCCAAAGAGAAAGGGGGGGCCGTTGATGGCTGACGGTGGCAGTAGAAAGCCGTGCCAGCAACAGACCGGCAGCGGATCGGCCGAGCCTCCCTTGCGGCTCCCGCATCGGGACCGATAGCCGTCCCGTGTTCGTCTTTGGCGTATCGGCTCCGGCAACACCCCGCGCTCCCGCGTTGGTCTCGCAACGGTTTTGTAATCTGTGCTTGCTAAATTGAATGGATATGATTTCGGTGGAAGTCCGGAGCTGTGGGTTTTGAGGCTTGCGGGGATATTGATTCTGGCCGCGGCCGGGCCGCTTTTCGCCCAGGACCCTCCGCCGGACACTCCCGAAAAGTGGAATCTCTACTGGCAGTCTACTTCCATCGGACAGTATCATCCGGGGTTTTCTTCGCCCTACTCGGGACCGTTCAGCCTGGCGGGCCATCCCGAGGCTGAAGCTTCCCTCACGTCGACTTTCTTTTTGGGTTACCTGTTGGCGCCCAACACGCAATTCTACTTCGATCCCGAACTGGCCGGAGGGAGGGGTTTCAGCGGCACCAACGGCATTGCCAATTTTTCCAATGGAGAAATGCCCCGAGTGGAGACGGCGACACCGAAGCCATACCTGGCGCGTCTCTACGTCACTCAGGATTTTGCCATCGGCAGCGGGCGGGAAGCCGTCGAAAGCGATGAAAACCAGCTTGGCGGGAACCGGCCGGCAACACGATACTCCATTACCGTGGGCCGCTTCACGGTGACGGATTTCTTCGATAACAACCGCTACACGCACGACCCGCGGACGCAGTTCATGGGGTGGGCGGTGATGTACAACGGGGCCTGGGATTACCCGGCCGATACGCGCGGCTACACCTGGGGCTGGGTTCACGAGTTGCATACCAGGCGCTGGTCGCTGCGCTACGCCAGCGTGGCCGAAGCCCTGGTGGCCAATGGCGAGCAGTTCGACCGGCGCATTTTTCGCGACCGCGGCGACGTGGTGGAAGGCGAAATCGATACCAAGCTCCATGGCCATAAGGGCGCGGTGCGCGCGCTGAGTTATTTCAATCACACCGATTCGGGCCATTATGCCGACGCCATTCGCCTGGCGGAGGAGACTCAAACCACCCCGGATATCACAGCCGTGCGGCACACCGGCACACTCAAGTACGGTTTCGGTGTGAGCGCGGACCAGGAGATCGCGAAAGGGATCGGGGTGTTCGGGAGGCTGGGCTGGAACGATGGCAAGACAACCAGCTTCGCGTTCACGGCCATCGACCGGCTGGCCACGCTGGGCGTATCGGTCAACGGGGCGCGCTGGCGGCGGCCGGACGACACTGCGGCCAGCGAGGTTACCGTGGCGGGAATCTCCGCGGTTCACGCGCAATACCTGGCGATGGGCGGCGACGATTTTCTGATCGGGGACGGCGCTCTGCGCTACGGGCCGGAGACCGCGAGTGAAACCTACTATTGCGCCAAGGTAGCCCACGGCCTGTTCGCCACCGTGGATCTGCAGCATATTAACAACCCCGCATACAATCGCGACCGTGGGCCTGTCTGGGTGGGCACGCTGCGGCTGCATGTGGAGTGGGGCAAGAAGTAAACGCGGGGACGGTGCTTACTTAAGCCGTGGCGCAGGCTGTCAGGCCCGGCTGTCAAGCCTGCAGAGCCGAGAGTCCGAACCCCTGATGTCACCTCGGCATTTTGAGCGGCCAAGGGAAAATGACCTGACCCAGCGGTGGGACAGACGATCGTTTTTTGTCGTCTGTCAGGCTGTTAGGGCCTGGCGAGGGGCCGACAGACCACGAAAA
>Ga0182030_10002241_pt1 | contig 40914 bp, 37 predicted proteins | sample 812S3MmetaG_FD_121299 | JGI IMG/M metagenome (GOLD analysis project Ga0182030, IMG submission 121299) | Permafrost microbial communities from Stordalen Mire, Sweden - 812S3M metaG (Illumina Assembly) | ecosystem: Environmental > Terrestrial > Soil > Wetlands > Permafrost | place: Sweden...
CATCCGCCCTTAAACCAAAGTCTTGAGATCCTACCCTGTCACGGTTTAGTTATTATACCCTTGTACTCATGGGATATTTACCTCCCCCCTCCCCCGGTCTATTAGAATCAAGACTTTGGCGACAACATTTTTCAAAGTCTTGATTCGGAGTGGCTTAGGGGCAAAGTCTTGAGCGCGTTGGAGTTAGGACCAGCTCTCAGCTCTCAGCCGTCAGCTCTCCGCCAAAAAACCAAACCGGGTCGCAGGTGGCTCCTTAAATGCCCAGGATCGGGTTGACCTCCATCAATTGCCAAACCCGAATGACGCAAGGGCACCTTAGGCGATGAATATGTCAAAGATCTTCTCACGTCCAGCCCGCCTCCTGAGAGGCATTTCGAAGCTAAAGAGTGCTGAAAGTGGGTTTAGGGTTGTTTCGAGGGTCCGTCTGGGCGGACAACACACAGCAGGCACACGTCAACTCACCCCAATCAGAGTTTATTTTCGCGCGTGTAGGGTGGAAAGTCTGTGATGCTTGACAGGGATTTTGTGATGAAAAATTTGAGTCAAACAAAATCTCAAGATGGACGCGATTTCTGGAAGTCCAGGTCTCGAAAAGCGCGAATCCCCGGGCACCCGACTCTGGGGCACAGAGAAAGCACCCCACCCTAACGTCGCCGAACCAGAGTGAGGTTGAGATCGGACTATTTCCGCGACGTTAGGGGGAACCGCCCACTGCTCACCAGCCTTAAACGACGCGCGTCATAGCATAAGTCCCAACTCTCGAGCGTCTTCCACCCCATAAAACGTTTCGCGACTTATTTTCCGTGCTGAGCAATATTGAACAGAACACGACCGGTAACGATCGTAGGCTGACGTACGAAGACAGACGTAAGGGACTGGTTCGACTGATTCCCCCAAGAGTCGCCGTTCCTCCGGTGGTGCAGCTTGAGGGAGCTGCATCACCAAGTTTTTGGGTGCGTGCCCCACTCATTCGCGTTCTTTGCAAATGCATGGGTTTCGTCACAGCCGGAACTGTCTCCAGATCGCTGTAACAGTGAACTATTGTAACTATTCGGACTTATTGAGTAAGCGTTCTCCATGCCATCATAGCGCGCACCATCCGCTTTCATCGCTGGCACTTGCAGGCACCTCCAGCTCGACATAGCTTCGGGGTGCCCACGATGATGACCGGGAGTCTTGTATCGACAGTCACGGGCCATTGTGACGCCCGATACACCAATTAGGTCTCCCGGCCAATATTTTCAAAATACGCGCTTACGTGCTTGGAGTATGAATTTATGGCATCTAATGCAACCCAGGAACAATTCGATGTGAAGGAAATGCGGTTTCCTCCCTGCATAGCCCGGCAGCCGATCTTGACTGCGGATAAGAGAGTATTCGGCTACGAGCTTCTGTTTCGAGAAGGGAAGGAAGACTATTTTTTTGGCAAAGACTCCGAGGGTGCAACGCGCGCAACTCTTAACACCTCGGTGTTGGTAGGGCTCGATGTGTTGGGCGACGGACACCCGGCTTTCATTAACTTCACCCGCGACATTTTGCAGAAGGAGTATGCAAGGTTATTTCCTTGAGAGCAAATCGTGGTTGAGATTCTGGAGACTGTTGCTGGAGACGAAGTAGTGAAATGGTCGTGTCAGCGGCTGAAACACGCGGGATACAGAATCGCTTTGGATGACTTCGTGCCCGGCGATTCTCGAGAGTCGCTCGTTCCTTTTGCCGACTTCATCAAGGTCGATTTCAAAGAGGTTTCCCTGGCTGAGAGCGCCAAACTGGCGGACGCCCATGGCAAGACATGCAGGATGGTGGCCGAAAAAATAGAAACGAAAGAGGATTTCAGCGTTGCCCAGAAGGCCGGCTTCACACTTTTCCAAGGATTTTTTTTTCGCAGACCTGAACGTTTGAAGACTCGAGCGATTCCAGCAAATCAGGCCACCTATTTGCGCTTGCTGCAAGCCGTCGCAAAAACCGACGTAGACCTCAGCGAAGTAGAGGATCTGATCAAGCACGAAGCTTCTCTCTGTTACCAACTGCTTCGTTACATGAACTCTCCGCGTTTTGGTCTCTCCTCAGAAGTGCAGTCCATAGGACATGCTGCCAGAATGTTGGGGGAGAGAGAGCTGTGCAGGTGGATTCGGTTGATTGTAACCCTTTTCATTGGGCAGGATAGTTCTTCCGATCTCGTTCTATCGTCATTGGTCCGGGCGCGTTTTTGCGAACTTATCGGGCCGCGGGTAAAGCACGGCAAATCCGATCTGTTCTTGATGGGTATTTTCTCTTTAATGGACGTCATTCTGGAAGAGCCCATGGGGATGATACTGCACCAAATTTCCATCGATCCCGACATTAAAGCGCAATTATTGGGGATCGAGAGTCCACTTTCACCGATTTACGAACTTATGCTGGCGCGGGAAGACGGCAATTGGGAAAAAGTGGCCACGCTGACCGAAGAACTTAAATTGCGGGCCGACTTTGTGACCGATTCGTACAACGAGTCTATGATCTGGGCCCGGCAGTTCACCCGGCAAATGTAGATAGCCGTGTGCGCCTGCCGCATGTAAGTCGGCTGCCGGGGATGGCGTCCCGCGGTTGCGGACGACCAACGACTGTCGACCCACGACGAACGCCAATCGCGCAATCCAAAGCCCTCACTCGCACCCAGTGGTGCCGCATTCGATTTTCAATTAACATTTTCAATTAGCATTTTTCACTTAACATCGGTGAAATCTCTCGGGAGACGACAATGAACATCCATCTGGGAAAGATTCGCGCCCTCTGCGTGGCTGGCGCTTTGGCTTTATCGATCTTGACCGCGGCATGCGGGCATCGCCACTATAGGGTTTACGACGCGTATTACAACGACTATCACAAGTGGAACGACCACGAAGTGGAGTTTTACGGACAGTGGGCCCGCGAGACTCATCGCGATCCGAACCTCGATATTCGCAAGCTTCCTTCCGACGAGCAGGAAGAATACTGGAAGTGGCGGCATCAGCACGGCGATCACGAACGGCACAAGAAGTCGTAAACAATCTCATCTGCCAGGAGGGGTTATGAAGAAGATGTTGCTGATAGCTGGAGTTATGTTGGCGTTTTGTGGCCTGTGCGCGGCGCAGGCAAAAGACGCTCCGAAGACCATCCCACAGATTCTCGATGGCGGAGTCAAGGCGATTGAAGGCGAGTTCATTCCGGCGGCCGAGGCGATGCCCGAGGATAAATATTCCTTCGCACCGACCAACGGCGAATTCAAGGGCGTGCGCACATTTGCCCAGCAGGTGAAACATGTGGCGGCCGTGAACTACATGGTGGCTGCGGCGATTCTCGAAGAAAAACCGCCGGTCGAACTGGGCGGCGAAAATGGGCCGGACAGCATCAAGTCAAAGGCCGAGATCGTGAAGTTTGCGAAGGATTCATTCACCTACGCGCATAAGGCTGTCACCAGTATCACCAGCGAGAATGCCACCGGCGAGGTGAAGAGTCCTTTCGGCACTAACAAGCTAACGCGGGCCGGCTTGGCCACAATGTTTGCGTGGCACGGGTTCGACCACTATGGGCAGATGGTCGTGTATTTGCGGATGAATGGAATCGTCCCGCCAGCGAGCCGGCAATAGATTCGCTTTACTGGTTTTGCGCAGCAGCTGAAGGCGTCGGATCAAAAACTCTGTCTGCCTCTGATTTTGGGTGGCGCGACGGTTGACCGCAGCGAAAAGCACCGCCTTTTCAATGGCGGCTTTAGCCGATGAGGTCGAGATGGGATTCAAGAAATAGGAGCCGTCAAGTGTCTATCACCAAATACGAAGGCCAGACTTTCACCAAGAAAGTGTTCCAACTGGAGGAGTGCTGGTTCGTCAACTGCGTGTTGCATGAGTGCACGATTTTCTATTCCGGCGGAGCCTACGAAGTGGACAACACGACCTTCGATAACTGCCAGTGGAAATTTCAGAACCAGGCTCGAAATACGTTTTTCTTGCTAACCAACATTGGCATGTTGAGGGCTGAACAAATCCCTCCGCAAGCGATCCTCAACCCGGGGCCGATCCACTAGCATCATCGTGGCAGGGCGGGGACAGGTAGGGATATTTCCACTCCGCCCAGTGCTTCACTTCGTGGACCAGTCGGCTCCGCTCGACATGACACGCTGATGGAAAAATGAGCGGAGCCCGATAGCTATTGGTATCCGAGTTATGCCGTGGCCGGCTAAACACCCGCGCTCTTATAGCGGCGGCGCTACGCTTACGCGCTATCTTTTTCCGCCGTGGTGCTTCTTCCAATCCACACCGTCGCGGCCGCCGTGCATGGCGATATCCGTCAGTATGAGTTCGGCTGCCAGCCGTCGTTTGGCCAGATGAGCTGCGATTCGCTGCTTTACCCGCTTCGCCGGAACCTTGGGGTCGAGGAACACCAGCACCGATGGCCCCGCTCCACTCAAAGCCGCGCCGAAGATGCCGGACTCTCCGGTCAGTTCCTTGAGCGCGGGTAGCAGGGGACAGAGCGGCGCGCGATAGGGCTGATGTATCCGGTCTTCCAGAGCGGCCGGAAGCAGATCGGGCCGCCCATTGGCGAAGGCCGAAAGCAGCAGCATGGAGTTCTGAATATTCGTGACCGCATCGGCGCGCGAATACTGGTAGGGCAGCGCGCGGCGCGCCTGGTCGGTGGAAAGCGGATTCTCGGGAACGGCCAGCAATAGCGGCCACTTTCCCTTCGGCTTCACCTCAACCACCTGCGCCTGTACCTGGTTCGCCATGCGAGCCACAGTCAATGCGCCCATCCAGCACGCTGAAGCGTTATCGGGATGGTGCTCGCGCATGGATGCCTCGCCGACTATGCGGTCATCCTTCCAGCGCAAATGGCCGAAATGCACGGCCAGCGCAATGCCCGCTAGCCGCGCGGCCGCCGACGATCCGCAGCCTCTGCCGATTGGGATTTCGTTTTCCAGATGAAGCCGCAGCGGCGCAATCTTGCGATTCTCCGATTCCAGCACCTCGCCATAGGTTGTGACGATGAGATGGTTCTCGGCGCGCGAGCAGATGTGCGCATCGCGGCCTTCGGCGGTGATAAAGAAATCGGGCGCGCGTTCGGCACGCACGCGCAGATGAAAGTTGAGAGCGAGAGCCGCGGCATCGAAGGCCGGGCCCAGATTGGCGGACGTCGCCGGAAGCGCAAGGCGCAACGAGCGATCCGAAGATGCAGGACGCGAAGGCATAATTCCTTAAAGTGTCTCGAGCGTCGATCGGCCAGCCCTGAACGCCCCGAAACAACTGAAAATGAAAGGCTTTATAGCTATGCCGGGGCGGTTGGGCCAACTTCCGGCCAATAAGAACACCGAAATTGTGTCTTATACACGAATATGCGGCGAATTGCTACGGGGTAGTCTCGGCTCCGTCCAAGGCCGCAATTACCGCGCCTAGATCGGCGTCCAGCACCACCGGAGCCCGCTGTAGCGATTTGGCCCGTGTGACGCGGCGTTCGTCGGGCGTTCCTGCTGTTGGCGCGCCAGAAATAGGTACGCTGGAAGAGGCTTGGTTTTCTGCAAAAAGATCCCCGCGGTGGAACTTGATGGTGAAGTCCGGGTCCTTGAGCAGGTGGCCAGTCAGAATCAGAACGACCATTTCGCCCGGTTTGACGAACCCGCGAGCGCGCAGCTTTTTCAGTCCGGCGAGCGTGACGGCGGAAGCCGGTTCGCAACCAATCCCATCCGCGCCGATCTCGGCTTTGGCTTCCGCGATTTCCACTTCGCTCACCTGCTCGACCTCGCCGCCGGTTGCTCGCAGCACCCGCAAAGCTTTCTTCCACGATGCCGGATTGCCAATGCGAATCGCGGTCGCCAAAGTATCGGCGGTCATCGGCACGAGCTTCGATCCGCCGAATTCGTGTACGCAGCGGTAAAACGGATTCGCGCCCTCGGCCTGAATAATCGAAAGCTTTGGCAGCCGCGAGATTAGTTTCAACTCAAGCATCTCAAGCAAAGCCTTGCCGATCGCCGAGCTGTTTCCGAGATTGCCCCCGGGCACAATGATGTGGTCGGGTGCTTCCCATTCGAGCTGTTCCAGCAGCTCAATCGCGGCGGTCTTCTGGCCTTCAATGCGATATGGATTCACCGAATTGAGCAGGTAGACCGGTTTCTGACGAACCAGTTCGTTCAGGATTTTCACGCAACCGTCGAAGTCAGTGCGAAGCTGACACGTGAGCGCGCCGTAGTCGAGCGATTGTGACAGCTTGCCCCAGGAAATCTTCCCATCTGGAATCAGCACCAGGCTCAGCATATCGCCGCGCGCCGCATAGGCAGCCATCGAGGCCGAAGTGTTGCCGGTCGAAGCGCACGCAACCCAGCGAAATCCGCGCTGGTGCGCCGATGAGGCGGCAAAAGTCATGCCCGTGTCTTTGAACGAGGCCGTTGGATTCATGCCTTGATGTTTGGCAAATAAACGCTCGACTCCGGTTGCGCGGGCGCAACGGGCAAGATGATAGAGCGGAGTGTTTCCTTCGCCCATAGTGATGGCATGTTCTTCGGGGATGTGGGGCAGCATCTCGCGAAATCGCCAAACGCCGCTCTGGTCGAGGCGATTGTAGGCAAGATGTCCGGAGCGTGAGTTGCCGATTGAAGTCCGTCGACTCAGCCAAAGCGATTTAAGCGATGCGGGATCGTGCGCCCATCCCGAAAAAATAAACTCCAGCAGATCGCCGCAGCTAACACAACGAAAGTCAGACGCAGTGGAGTCTGGACTGGCGCCGCAAGTGATGCAGCGCAGCCGGGACACAGTTGTTTGCGTGGTCGACAAGGCTAGGGATCCAGTGAGGGCGGCCAATAACGCCCGTCTGGTTCATGATACGGCATCGGCGCAACGGGATTACTTTTCGCTGCTAGACGAGGCTGCCGGAATCTCCGACACGCGGCTGGAACCCCGGCCACGAGTAGCGTCGGCAAGTTGCCGGCCAGTCCCGAGAGCGCCCCGCCCTCGATCCGCGAGGGCCGCAAATCCTTCATAGCGGAAGATCTTAATACTGTGTGCTGTGAATCACTCTGCCGTAGCCGCGCCGCTGAACCACGCGCACGAAGCTTGTAGCGAGAGTGCCGAACGGAGGCTCGTAAGGTATATCCTGACTCACGGGGTCAAATCGTAGCACAGGGTTCTTCACGTTCGCTGCGCGCCTGAACGGGGACCTGGCAGGTCGTCTACAGGAGGTTTCACAATGAAGAAACACCACTTCCGGCAGGAGACCGAAGCCGTCCGCGGTGGAACCAGCCTGCAAAAGAAAAACGGCCCGATGATCGCTCCGATCTACCAGACTTCCACCTTCGAAGTCGCCGATAACGAAGAGCAGCTGCGCGTGACGCCGACCGACCATTTCTACACGCGCTACGGCAATCCCACGCATACAGTCGCTGAAAACGCCATCGCAGAACTCGAAGGTACGGATGCAGCCCTGCTCTTTTCCTCGGGCATGGCCGCGATTACAACGTCGATCCTTGCGCTGGTCAAGGCTGGAGATCACATCGTCGCCCAGCGTGATATCTACGGCGGCGTCACTAAGTTTCTCTCGCGCTGGCTGCCGAAAATGGGCGTGGAGACCACCTTTGTCGATACCAACGACATGGAACAGCACGAGCGCGCGATTCGCCCAAATACAAAACTCATTCACGTCGAGTCGCCGACTAATCCCATGATTCGCGTCGTCGATCTCGAAAAAATTGCCGCGCTTGCACGCAAGCACAACCTGATCACCACCATCGACTCCACCTTCGCCACGCCCATCAATTGCCGGCCGGCCGAGTGGGGCATCGATCTGGTTCTGCACTCGGGTACCAAGTATTTTGGCGGACATGCGGACATCATCTGCGGAATCGCCACCGGCCGCCGCGACCTGATCAACGAAATTCATAATTTACGCACCACGCTTGGCTGCTGCATGGATCCGCACGCCGCATTCCTACTCTTGCGGGGAATCAAGACGCTGGCCGTGCGCGTGGCGCGCCAGAACCAGAGCGCCTTGCGCATCGCCGAATTCTTGAGCCGCCATTCCAAAGTCGCGCGCGTACATTACCCGATGCTCAAAGCGCATCCGGAGTACGAACTCGCCAAAAAGCAGCTTGCCGGCGCGGGCGGCGTGCTCAGCTTCGAGGTGGTTGGCACGGGTGCCGACGCCTGCCGCGTCACTGAAGCTCTCCATCTATTTACGCTGGCTCCGAGCCTTGGCGGGGTCGAATCGCTGGTGTCGATTCCCGTGCTCACTTCGCACGCCATGATCGCGTCCGATCTGCGCCAAAAAATGGGAGTGACCGAACAAATGATCCGCTTGTCCGTCGGAATCGAGAACGTCGACGACCTGATTGCCGACCTTGAAAAGGGTTTGGCCGTGCTTGCAAGCAAGCCCGAAAACGTAGGAGTGGCTGGCTAGAAGGATCTCTATTTTACTAACTCGCCGGCGGGATTTATCCTTAACTGGTCAGTGGAACAGCCTTCATAAATAGGTTTAGGGTAGATGTATTCACAGGTTGCGGAATAGCCTCGGTAGCATTTCACCCAAGCCATCCAGAGCCGCCGTTGATGCGGGTTAGCCTGAGGGCTTTCCCTCACGGCCTTTCGTTTCGACTCGGCTAGCCATTTATGAAATCGGTTCCCAGGTCTTAATGTTCTTAACTCATAAAAAGAGAGGAAACAAAACATGCTTGGCATTGGAGAAAAATTCCCACACTTTTCCGTGAGCGCGACGGTGAGCACGGAAAAGGACCCAAAGAAAGCGTTCAAAACCATTACCGATACCGACTACCCCGGCAAGTGGAAACTATATTTTTTCTGGCCTAAAGACTTCACATTTGTATGTCCAACGGAAATCGTCGGCTTTGGCAAACTAAACAAGCAGTTTGCCGACCGCGACACGCAGATTCTGGGCGGAAGCACCGACTCCGAGTGGGTGCATCACGCGTGGCGCACGCATCATGAAGATTTGAAGAACCTTCCATTCCCCATGCTGGCCGATGTCAGGCGCGATCTGTGCGAGCAGCTCGGCATTCTCGATCCTGCCAGCGGCGTAGCCCAGCGCGCTACCTTTGTCGTCGATCCCGAGGGCGTAATCCGCTTTGTCTATGTCACCGATGGATCGATGGGACGCAATCCGGAAGAAGTTTTGCGCGTGCTGGATGCGCTGCAAAGCGACGAACTTTGCCCCTGCAACTGGCACAAAGGCGAGCCGACGCTGGTGGTCGGATAACGAGCCTGTCGCTGGCCGTTCGTCGGTGGTTGTTGGCTTTGGAGAGAGCTGCGTGCTAACCATACGACGGCGAACGGTCGCAGGCGATCCAAGCGGCGACTGTCCACCGAAAAATAGCGAACGACGAACAACCAACGACGAACGACCGTCGACCGGCGACGAGTCGAGGATTCTTATGACATTGAATGACCTGCTGGAAACCGTGCCCGCCTATGCGCGCGATCTAAAGCTCAATTTGTCGAGCCTGCTCACGCAGACCGAACTGACCGAGCAGCAAACCTGGGGAACCGTTGTTGCGAGCGCCATTGCCTCGCGCAACCATGAAATCGTCCAGGCTGCGTTTTCCGATGCCGCCGGCCATCTCACTCCGCAAGCGCTGGAAGCGGCGAAAGGCGCAGCCGCAGTTATGGGCATGAATAACGTCTATTACCGCTTCCTGCATCTGGCGAGCAACGAGAAATACCGCACCATTCCGGCGCGCCTGCGCATGAACATTCTGCGCTCGCACGGCATCGACGCCGCCGATTTTGAATTGTGGTGTACGGCGGTGTCGGCGATCAACGGATGTGGCACCTGCGTGGACTCGCATGAAAAAACTCTGCGGGAGAAGGGGGTTCGCGAAGAAACGATTATTGCCGCGGTAAGAATCGCGGCGGTAATTCACGGCCTGGCGAGCGTGCTGGAGGCGGAAAAGGCGAGCGCAACGTCGGTCGCCGCAGTTTCCTGAATTCTTGATCTTGTAATCAATTCTTGGCCTTGTCACCTGAGCGAAGCGAACGATCTCTAAAGTCGGTGGCGGCTACGAGCGCGGGCAACAGCCGCTCTACGCCGGTCTCGGTGCAGCCACGCACTCCAATATTTCCGCCTCCGTCAGCGTGTGGTCGCTGGCCTTGGCGCGGTGAAAAATTCGCTCCACTACATCGTCATCCGCCGCGAGCCCGCGCCGCTCCAGCCAGAAATGGACGTTGGATTTCCCGCTCATCGGTCCGATATCGATTATTTGCTCCAGGCCGAATACATGCGAAGGCACTCCGGAATAAACCGTGTTCGCCAATTCAATGTCGTTTTTATGGTAAGCCTTGATGACAGCCGCCGCGTGAACGCCCGTCGCCGTGCGGAACGCGTCCTCGCCCACCACCGGATAATTCGCCGGAATCGGCACGCCCGTCGCTTCTGAAACCGCTTCACAATAGTGTTTGAGCTTGGTCAGGTCCTGCTGGAGCCACGGCTCAATCCCCATCAGCTTCAGGTTCACGAGCATCTGATCCATCTGCGTGTTGCCCACGCGCTCGCCAAGGCCAAGCGCGGTCGCGTGAATGGAATTGGCGCCCGCAATGATCGCGGCCATTGCGTTCGCGGTAGCTAGTCCGCGGTCGCAGTGTCCATGCCAGTCCAGGCGAATTTTTTCTCCAGATGGTCGGATTACTTCCTCGATCACAAACTTAACCAGAGCCACTGTTCCCATAGGAGTAGCGTGACCGGCGGTATCGCAAAGCACAAGCGCGTGCGCGCCGCAGCGAATGGCTGTCGTATTCAACTCCTTCACCGTTTCAGGATCGCAGCGCGTCGTGTCCTCGGTCACGTACATCACTTCGAGCCCCAGCGAAACCGCGTATTTGACCGCCTTCTCCGTGGTCTGAACGAGAAAATCGTGGCTCCAGCCTTCCGTGTAGCGGCGGATGGGACTCGTACCGAGAAAGGCCGCCACTTCAATCGGCAGCCCCGTTTTTTGTGTGATCTCTGCAATCGGTCGGATGTCGTTTTCGTGCGTGCGCGCCGCGCAGTACGGGCGAATCTTCATCTTGTGCGCAACGATCTCGCGCGCCAGCGCAGTTACATGCTCAACGGCGCGTGGTCCCGCGCCGGGCAGCCCCAGATCGAGTGAGCTGATTCCCAGCCCCTCCATCAGATGGAGAATTTCAATTTTCTGCTCAATCGAAGGATCGCGGACGGAAGGCGATTGCAGTCCATCGCGCAGGGTTTCATCGGTCAAATACACAGGCCCCGGCGGATGCATCGACCGCGGATATAGCCGATTCCAATCGTAGATGAGTTCGGAAGTGTTCATAAAGTGGCGCAGGCGCCCCCGCCCGCGAGAGCTCATTTATAGCCGGGGCCAGCCTTCGAATCTGTTTTTGGCCAAGGCCACCCAGCGAATGCTATCTATCTATAGCGCGGATGTCACCCGCGAAACCGCCGCCAGCGCCCCACGCGGCCTGCGACTTCCCACCCCAAATCTAGATGTAACTGAGTAGTGATCCGTTTGATTGTCATCCCGAGCAAGCGGTTCTTGCGCAGCGAGGGATCTGGGCGAGCTGCGCGAAGCGTCGCGTTCTTTGCGACGCAATAATCGCGCGTTTGGCTCGCTTCCTTTTCAAACTGCACCACTACCTGTAACTACGCTTTCTTTTCTTCTTTCGGTTGTATCGTGATTCCAAAGATGGAAAGCTGTCCCACGCCGCCGACATTCACGCCGCGCGCATCTTCGGGGTTCGGCAGATACAGCGTCTTGCAAAATTCGCAGCGATACACTTCTCGATTCGCTCCCCAAGCCTTTTCCGCGCAGCCGCATTCGCGTTCCAGCACGTCGGTGGTATAGAACCAGCGCTTCAAATGCCCGCCGCAAAACTTTCCCTTTTCATCTTTTTCATTGCAGGCGCGCTGGCCTTCCTTCTTCATTTTGACCTTATGGTTGGGCAGCTGCGGAACCTCGATTAGCGGAACGCCTGACGTCTCACTGGAAGCCACGGAAATCTCCATCAAAACACCTATGTTCTCGTACGCCTTATTTTACTCACACGGGAAGGGAAGACCAAGCGCCGCTCAGTCGGGGAACTTAGTGACAGGAATTCGGGGACAGCGGGACTGTCCCCGATTCTCTTATCGCGCACATCTCAGCCAACGTCCTCACGCCACCTCGAAGCGATCGCTGTTCATCACCTTGGTCCACGCCGCCGTGAAATCCTTCACAAACTTCTCCTTGGAGTCCGCGCAGGCATAGACCTCCGCGAGAGCCCGCAACTGCGAGTGCGAACCGAAGATCAGATCGACGCGCGTTGCAGTCCACTTGACCTCATTCGTCTTCCGGTCGCGCCCCTCATACACGGTTCCAGAGCCATTCGACGTCGTAGACGGTTGCCATTGCGTGGTCATGTCGAGCAGGTTGACGAAAAAGTCATTCGTCAGCACGCCCGGCTTCTGAGTGAAGACACCATGCTTCGAGCTGCCTGTGTTGGCTCCCAGAACCCGCAGCCCGCCGACCAGAACCGTCATCTCCGGCGCCGTCAGCCGCAGTAATTGTGCTTTATCCACCAACAACTCCTCCGGCGACAGGCGCTGCTTGCCGCGCAGATAGTTGCGGAATCCATCCCCTTTTGGTTCGAGCGGCTCGAAGGATTCAACATCCGTCTGCTCCTGCGCCGCATCCATCCGCCCCGGCGTGAAGCGGATCTTCACGTCGGTTCCGGCGTCTTTCGCGGCTTTCTCGATGGCCGCGTCGCCGCCAAGAACGATCAGGTCGGCAAGCGAAACCTTCTTCCCGCCACCTGCCGAAGCGTTGAATTCCTTCTGGATTGTTTCCAGCTTCGCCAGCACCTTCTCCAATTCCGTAGGCTGATTCACCTCCCAGAATTTTTGCGGCACCAGGCGAATGCGCGCGCCGTTGGCTCCGCCGCGCTTATCGGAGCCGCGGAACGTCGAGGCCGAAGCCCACGCCGTCGAAACCAACTGGGAAGTCGTGAGGCCCGACGCAAGAATCTTTGCCTTCAAAGCGGTGGCATCCTGCTCGCTGATCAGCGCATGATTCACCGCCGGAATGGGATCCTGCCAAGGCAGCTGCTCCTTCGGAACCAGCGGGCCAAGATAACGCACGATCGGGCCCATGTCGCGGTGCGTCAACTTGAACCACGCCCGCGCAAACGCGTCCGCGAACTGGTCCGGATGCTCGTAGAACCGCCGCGAAATTTTCTCGTAAGCAGGGTCGAACCGCAAAGAGAGGTCTGTGGTCAACATGGAAGGAGCGTGGTGTTTTGAAGGATCGTGTGCATCCGGCACCGTACCCTTGCCTGCACCATTTTTCGGCGTCCACTGATGCGCGCCGGCCGGACTCTTCGTCAACTCCCATTCGTAGCTGAACAGGTTGTTGAAGAAGTTGTTGCTCCACTTCGTGGGAGTCTGGGTCCAAATGACTTCCAGCCCGCTGCCAATGGTGTCAGCGCCACAACCCTTGCCAAATTTATTCTTCCATCCCAGGCCTTGATTTTCGATTTCAGCGCCTTCTGGCTCAGGCCCAACGTAGTCGGCGGGAATCGCCGCGCCGTGAGTCTTGCCGAACGTATGTCCGCCGGCAATCAGTGCGACCGTTTCTTCGTCGTTCATGGCCATGCGCTTGAACGTTTCGCGAATATCCTTGGCCGCCGCAATGGGGTCCGGTTTACCGTTCGGTCCCTCCGGATTTACATAGATCAGACCCATCTGCACCGCCGCGAGAGGATTCGCAAGATCGCGGTCGCCGCTGTAGCGCTCGTCCGCCAGCCACGTGCCTTCAGGACCCCAGTTCAGTTCTTCGGGCTCCCACACATCCGCGCGTCCGCCGCCGAAGCCAAATGTCTTGAAGCCCATCGACTCGAGAGCGACGTTTCCTGCGAGAATCATCAAGTCGGCCCAAGAAATTTTGCGGCCGTATTTCTGCTTTATCGGCCACAGCAGACGGCGTGCTTTGTCCAGGTTCACGTTGTCCGGCCAGCTATTTAGTGGAGCGAAGCGTTGCTGCCCAGCCCCCGCTCCGCCACGGCCATCGCCGATGCGATACGTGCCCGCGCTGTGCCACGCCATGCGTATGAACAGCCCGCCGTAGTGCCCGAAGTCGGCCGGCCACCATTCCTGCGAGTCGGTCATGAGCGCATGCAGGTCTTTGGTCACGGCATTCAGATCGAGACTTTTGAATTCCTTGGCGTAGTCGAAATCTTCGCCCATCGGATCGGACAGGTCTGAATGCTGATGGAGGACGTCCAGGTTTACCTGATTGGGCCACCAATCGCGGTTCGTGGGAGCGGAAGCTCCATGGTTGAATGGGCACTTGGATTCGGTTGATGCGTTCTTGTCCTTAACCTCGGGGGAAACCGTTCCCGATGAAGAAGCGAGTGTGTTTTCCATGTGTTTCGGTTTTTCCATATCCTTATCCTCTGAATGAATTCAAAATTGTGATGACTAGCGAACCCATCCGACTGCGGTTCGCACAATTAGCTGCCAACATGCTTCTTAGTCGGCTGTCCAGAAACTATCCATACATATCGAGACTTAACGGGAAGCGCGCCGCGGAGCGCACTTCGCGCAAAGTCCCCTGAAAATCAGTTCGGATTCGCGAAGAATCCGCTTACCAAGGGAATTCGATGGGGGCTTGGGCACGTCGTACCATTCGAGGTCCTCAACATTGCCACAGCGGTCGCAGATGAAGTGGTGATGCTGCGTGCCTTTGGCATCGAAGCGCGCGGCGCGCCCCTCGACGGCCACTTCACGCACCAGTCCCGCCTCCACCAGATCCCGCAGATTGTTATAAGTGGTGGCCTTGGAAGATCGCGGATCCATGCGATTCACGGCTTCGAAGATTTCCGCAGCCGTGGGATGCCTGCTACTTTCCATCAGGAATGCCATCACAGCATAGCGCTGCGGCGTGCACCGCAACCCGCTGCCCTCCAGAGACCGCTTAATCGCTTGAGCGTGCATTGAATGTTAAAGTTGGTATTTAGAATATATCTAAGATGACATTTAATCAAGACGGGTACTTTTGCGGAGGGCAAGGGAATCGCGGACGGCTACCTTGCAAGCGAAGATCTAAATATTACAAGGAGCGCCACAACGGCAATTTGGAACAGCACTAACCCCAGGAATACGTTCGTCGACCGTTCTAAGCCCCGTTCTGTGTCGATGTCACTCCGATATATTAGCCATGCTGCGCCCGCGTAAACTACGAACATGCATAACCAGAGAGCCTTCAACCAGGCTCCATTGAAGAAGAAAAATGGGACTCCCCAAAAAGTGACACGCAACAGCCAAAACCTTATCCATCGAAGTCGCGTCTTGGTTTCAGCCATCATAAGGAGGGGTATCGAAGTGACAATGCTTAGCCGAACGGCTTCCGCGGCGCAGCCTGATCCGCGCCCACCCGCCCCACTGTAATCTCGGCAGCAAAATAGTTTTCGCCCGGGATCGGACACCCCGCCATCCGCCGCAGCATGGCGAGTTGTCCCCCGTGCGTGAGCGCATCGGCAACCGGCCCTTGAAACAGCTTCTCAATCGGAGCCTGCAGCTGCGCATCCGAAGCCAGATAGTCGTCAAACTTCTTCAGCGACGCGAAAAAGCGCTCGCCCTCCTGCTCCCACGCCAGAGGAGTTGAGTCGTGCCACTTGCGGCTCCCGTCGGCCATCGAGAGCGCCCAGTCCATCAGGTCGCCCATGTGGGCAAGAATTTTAGCGGGTGTGCGCGAGGAATCCGGCGCGCCATACTCTGCAAAACTAGCGGGTGCGTTGCGAATGGTTTTGCCTCCACGATAAGCAATCGTGGCCAGCGTGTGACGAAGTAGGTCGCGGTCGGTAGTCATATTCAGTTCTCAGTTCTCAGTTCCCGGTTCCCAGTCCTCAGTCCCCAGAAAAAAGCTTCAGCTCAAAAACTGAGAACTGAGAACAGGGAACTGAGAACTGCTTCTAAAGTTTTCTTCTCCACAGCGCGCCAGCCGAGCGTACTGCGGCTTTCATTTTCTCACGCAGCGCGGGCGCATAGAGCAGATCGAGAAAGCTGCTCATCTCCGCTCCAAACTCGCGCCCATACGAAAACCACCAGATCTTTTTCATGCGCGGCAGCAGGTCCGAATCCACATACTTTACACGAACCATTTCTTCCACGCCCCATCGTCCGTGCGTTCGCCCCATGCCGCTTGCCTTCACCCCGCCGTGCGGAGCTTCGCTAATACTGAAGCACGAGACCACATCGTTCACCATCACGGTGCCGGCGTGAATCTCGCGTGCCAGGTCTTCGCCGCGTTTTCGGTCGCTCGTCCAAATACTCGCCGCCAATCCGTAATCGGAATCGTTGGCCAGCCGCACTGCCTCGTCCTCATCGTCAAACGGAGCAATCGGCAGGACCGGGCCAAACGTCTCCTCGCGCATGATGCGCATGCTGTGATTGACATCGGCAAGCACAGTGGGCGCAAAAAATGTAGGACCCAGTTCGCGCAAGCGCCCGCCGCCAGACACCACGCGAGCGCCACGTTGCCGCGCGTCCTCCACGTGCGATTCCACGATCCGCACCTGCCGTTCATGGATCATAGGACCAACGTCGGTCGACGGATCGATCCCATTTCCGACGCGCAGTTTTCGCGCTTTTTCGGCGCACGCCTCGACGAACGCCGCATACAAGCTGCGATGCACGTAGCAGCGCTCGACCGAAAGGCAGGTCTGCCCCGCGTTCATAAAAGCTCCCCATACTGCGCCGCTCGTTGCGGAATCAACGTCGGCATCGTCGAGCACCAGCATCGGATCTTTTCCGCCCAGTTCAAGCACCACCGGCAGCAGGCGCTCGCCCGCGGTTTGTGCGATTCGACGGCCGGTGGCGACGCTCCCTGTAAATACCAGCTTGTCAATATCGCTTTTTACCAGCGCCGAGCCGGTCGTGCCATCGCCCGGCAGCACCTGAAAAATCTTCTCGGGAACGCCTGCCTCGCGCAGCAGCTCCTGAAGCTCGAAAGCAATCAGTGGCGTCAGTTCCGACGGTTTGAGAACCACTGCATTCCCTGCCACCAGCGCCGCCATCGCCTCGGTTGCAGGAATCGAGAAGGGATAATTCCAGGGAGAAATAATTCCGATCACCCCATACGGCTCGCGCAAAATGCGCCCGGATTTCGTTTTAAGCGCCGGGTTCCCATGCGGCAGCGGCTCGTCGCGGAGAAGCGCGAACGCATTCTCGACCAGAAACCGCACGTCATCGAGCACCACAAGCACTTCGGTGACCAGCGCCTCCACCTGTGGTTTGCCCGATTCCTGCGCGATCCTGTGCGCGATGTCGTTTTTGCGGGCGAGAAGAAGCTGCTGAAAGTCGTGCAGCACGCCCAATCGTTTCCGCACTCCCACGGCGTTCCACCCCGGCTGCGCCGCGTACGCAGTTGCCACCGCAGCCTGTACTTCGGCTTGCCCAGCGCTTTCCAATTCGCCGAGCACCTCACCCGTAGCAGGATTGACGGACACGATCCGCGAGACCGGGAATTGCACGTCGGTCGCCATCTCGCAAGCAGTGTACGCGCGGTGGAAAGAGCATGCCAGCGCTACATCAGAATCCCATGCGCTTAGTACTCCACGCCCACCAAGAACAGTCCCGAAGCCGGAGCAGTCGGCCCCGCCGCCGATCGTGCCCGCGCCGCCAGAATGCGCTCGAAATCCCGAGGGCTCACCGTCCCTTTTCCCACCAAAACAAACGTCCCCACCAAATTGCGCACCATATGGTGAAGGAACCCATTCCCGCGAACCGTGTAAACCAGTTCTTCGCCTTCCCGCGTCCATCCGGAAGAAAAAATCTCGCGGATATTAGTCGTCCGCCCCGAAGCCGGCTGCTCCTCGGCATGTCGCGCGTCACTCGGTTGCCCGTCGCCAGCCGCCGGTCCGCCTTCCTCGTGTGAATCTTCGATCTTATCCACGCCGCTATCCGTACCTCGATCCGCGACTCCCGCTCCGCCCCCCATCCGCTCCACCCGCTCCGGATCGACCGCTGCAAACGACGTGAAATCGTGCTTGCCGACGATCAGACCGGCAGCCTCCGCCATCGCGCCTTCATTCAGTGGATAGGGATAATGCCACACGTAGCGCGCCAAGAACGGCGGACAAATCGCTCCTCGATATATGCGATATCGATAGGTCTTCGCCCGAGCCGACTTGCGCGCGTGGAAATCCGCCGCCTGCTCGCTCACCTCCAGCACGCGAATCGAGGCCGGCAAAACGTCGTTCAGCGCGATCACCCAGTTCTCCACCGGTATCGCCGACACGGTCGTAAAAGTCGCCACTTGAGCCAACGCATGCACTCCGGCATCGGTACGCCCCGATCCCTGGGGCAGTACATTTTCGCCAGTCAGCCGTCCAATAGCCGAGGCGAGCATGCCCTGGACGGTCTTGCGTCCCGGCTGCACCTGCCAGCCAGCGAAGTCCGACCCGTCATAAGAAAGGATCACTTTAAGATTGCGCACATGCATTTCCGAGTCCCACAATACGCGGGCATCATCTGTATTTGAGACTGACTTGAAAGAGCGGTTAAAGTTCACCACGGCCGCCACTCGGGCTGGTGGGATGAAATTAAATGTATTCTCAAACTTCTCCCACCGTCACGGAACCCGCTCCCGCGCGTCAGCTATACTATTGCACTTACGCCCCATGCAAAACTTTGTCTTTTACAGGGATTGCAAGGAACTCCCGCGTGATGTTCTACGTAACCAACAGTGTGCTTTATTACTCCGTTCCCAGCCCTTATTGATGGAGATGATACGAATGCGACGTTCTACGATGTCTTCTGCGTTTCAGCGCCTAGCTGCTCTTTTTCTCGCCGTTCTGATGGCTCCCGCGGGTTGGGCGCAGCAAAATTCGCCGCTCCCGGCAACTCCGTCGGCGCAGGGGCAACCTGCCACGCCGTCAGCTTCGCAGCCGTACAATGTGCAGGAGTACTCCAAGCCGCGCGCGCCTTTTCCGAACATTATCGCGCCCTACACTTCGCGCCACACGGAGTCGCCCAATCTCTCGAACACGTCGCGCATTGACCAGCTCATGCACGATGGCAAGCTCTATATTTCCATGAATGACGCGGTCGCGCTCGCGCTCGAAAATAATCTCGATATTGCCATCGCCCGCTACAACCTCAACATCGCCGATACCGATATCTGGCGCGCGAAAGCCGGATCAGCCATTCTCGGGGTCAACAGCGGCGTCGTACAAAATACTCCCGGCAGCGGCGTCGGCGGCCTCGGCGGGCAGGTCGGTTCCGGCCAGGGCGGCACTTCGGTCGCATCCGGCGGTGCAGGCGCAGGTTCGGGTGGCTTGGTAGTATCAACCCTAGGCAGCGGTCCGGTAATCTCCAGCTTCGATCCCGTAATTACCGGTACACTGCAGGTCGATCACAACAGCATTCTCTCATCGAGTATTTTCACGCCTTTTTCTCCAATAAACACCACGACTGGAAACTTCCAATACCAGCAGGGATTCCAGTGGGGCACCAATTTGGCAGTAGGTTTTAACAACAGCCGCCAGACGGTGGGAAATGCGCCCTTTACGACATTAAGTCCACAACTTAACTCAAGTTTTAACTTCCGACTTACGCAGCACCTTTTGCAGGGTTTCGGCTTGACTCCCAACAATCGTTTCATTCAGATTGCCAAGAATGATCGCAAAATCTCCGATGTTGCTTTTCGCCTGCAGACCATCACCACTGTCGACCAGATCGAGAACATGTACTGGGATCTGGTCTATGCGTACGAGAACGTGACGGTGCAAAAGGAAAATCTCGCCTTCGCGCAGAAGACGTTCTCCGACACTAAGAAGCAGGTTGAGATCGGCACGCTCGCTCCCATCGAAGTGGTGCGAGCGCAGAGCACCGTGGCCACCGATCAACAGACTTTGACGCTCGCCCTCACCAATCTTCAATTGGAGCAATTGCTCATGAAGAATGCGCTTAGCCGTACGCTCGTTGACCCCAGGCTCGCCGATGCAGAAGTCGTGCCCACGTCAACCATGGAGGTACCCGCCGAAGAGCCCTTAACTCCAACGGAAGAGTTGGTGAATTCGGCCCTCAGTCATCGCCCTGACCTTGCCGAGGCGCGCATTAACCTGGTCAATACGGCGATCAGCAACAAAGCCATCCGCAGCGCTTTGCTGCCCACGGTTGATCTCTTCGCCTATTACGGCGGGGCGGGTCTCGGGGGAGCGCAGAATCCCACCAACCTCTGTATCAATCAGTCTCCGTCCGAACAAGCCGAGGGGTTTTGCGCTGGCCCAAATTCCCAATATGGTAACCAGGTCCTAGTCCCAGTTGCTCCCACTATTGGCTACGGCGGCACGCTGAATCAGCTCATCAATTCCACGGCCCCGGACAAGGGCGCGGGTCTCACAATTAATATCCCCATCCGCAACCGCGCCGCTCAGGCAACGCAGGTGCGCTCCGAGTTCGAATACCGGCAAGCTCAGCTCCGCATCCAGCAGATCGAAAACCAGGTACGCATTGAGGTCCGAAACGCGCAGTTCGGAGTGCAGCAAAATCGCGCCAGCGTCGCTTCCGCCCAGGCCGCGGTTGATTTGGCGCGGCAGTCGCTCGACGCCGAGCAAAAGAAATATGCTCTCGGCGCTTCCACTTCCACTGCGGTGCTCCAATACCAATCCGGACTTACGTCGTCTGAGGTCACGCTTGTCTCCGCCAAGGCGGCCTACGAAAAAGCTCAACTTGAACTCGACCGTGCCACCGGCCTTCTGCTCGATCACGCCAACATCGAAATCGCCGATGCTGTTAGTGGACAGGTCACGCATGCGCCCAACGTTCCACACGTTGTCGCGCGGCCAGCCGATCAGCTTCCAGCAAATCCGTCGGCCCAACAGTAGCAAGCCACAATCTGCCAGTTGGATCGGGCGTTCCTCCGTGCCCCTCTGTGTACTCCGTGGTAGTCACTTTATTTCAAAACCACAGAGGGCACAGAGGCAGGATTGCCGAGAAGTTGGTGGCTCGATCGTTTTCGTGCCATATCTCTCGCCCGCGTGTGAGAGTAGCGGCCGGATAAGCACAGCGAGTATTCTGTCCACCGTGATTCTCTCCGTCGTCATCATCACGCACAACGAAGAAGCCAACATCGCCCGCACACTGGCGAGCGTGCAGCCACTCGTCGCGGACGGCAAAGGCGAAATCATCGTCGTCGACTCCGGCTCAACCGATCGCACCGTGGAAATTGCGAAATCGTTCGGCGCGAAGGTTTTTATAGAGGAATGGAAAGGCTACGCCGCCCAGAAGAATTCCGCGATCGACAAAGCCACGGGAGATTGGATTTTGAGCCTCGACGCGGATGAAGAAGTGGAAGCAGACCTCGCGGCCGAGATCGCGCACCACGGCGCTCTCAGCAAAATCAATCCAGCAGAGAAGGCAAGCGACTGGTGCTTGACGATGGAGCAGGGGTCAAAGGGGCTTCAGAACCTCGACTTGGCTCGAACTGGCTACCGCATCCCACGCAGAAATGAATTTCTCGGCCGCTGGATCAGACACGGCGGTTTCTGGCCCGATCCCAAGCTGCGTCTCTTTCGGAAAGGCAAAGCTCGATTCGAATCCCGCGCGGTTCATGAAGACGCGCATCTCAGCGAAGGAACAGCGGGGCAGCTTAAAGGCGCGCTCATCCACCACTCCTACCCCACCCTGGCCGACTACATCGACCACATGAACCGCTACTCCTCGCTCGGCGCCGAGATGGTCGCCGCCAAAGGCCAAGTCCCCTTCAGCGCGTTCAACATCGTGGTGCGCCCCGCCGCTACGTTCCTCTACAACTATTTCTTTCGGCTCGGTTTTCTCGATGGCCGCGAAGGCCTGTTGTTGCACCTCTATCACGCGGTCTACGTCTCCTGGAAATATGCGAAGGCGTGGGAATTGGGGCGAAACCAGGGGAAATCAGATTCGCTACGATCCGAATGACATAGCAGGTAGGACAGGGCTCCGAAGCGCCAACGAAGGATTGTTCTCCGAGAGATTGGCCAAATTCATACAGCCAGTCCGTCGCGAATCTTTTTTAAAAATTCCAGAACTTCGCTTTGCCAAGAGGGTTTCAGTCAAACGTAGCCCAGCCCCAGTTTCCCGGTTGAAGTCTCAGGAAGCGAATGGTGAACCACCCCTGAAGCTATTCTTCAGCGTTGTTCATCGAATAGAGTCACCAGCACAACCAGCGCTAACGTTCCCCCATCTGAAAGGAAAACTTATGACACTTCGCCCCCGTATTCTTTTGCAACTTGCCGCCCTCTGCCTCGCCTTAGGCGCAACCAGCTTCGCCGCAGATAACGCGTACCTCTACCTCGTACATGGCATCCCGGGCCGCGACATCGCCGACAATGTCAACCCTGGCTTTCCCATCGACGTCCTGGTCGATGGCAACTGCCTAACAAGAGGATTGGCATTCGACAGCACGAGTGGCCCGCTCACTTTTGCCCCTGGAACCTACGATGTACAGATCAGTGAGGCCAACAGTCTGGCCGGCTGCTCGAACCCCACGATCACCGACTCTCAGGTGAAGATTACTGCTGGAGCCAGCGTATCCGTTGTGGCTGCAATCAGCAGCGGTCAAGCTGCCCTGTTGTCGTTCACCGACGACTTCACGTCAGTCACACCGGGTAATGCGCGGTTTGATTTCGCGCAAGCCGCGGACGCTCCCACCTTGCAAGCCACGCTTACGCAAGTAGGTGTAAAGAGTCCTCAAACCTTTACTTTGACGGCAGCTCCCGGCAAGCAACAGGAGATCAATGTACCGGCCGGAACCTATCTCGTACAGATACTGGCGGGCGACATTTCCGTGCTTGCATCGGATGAGATCAGCCTTCCCAATCAGTCTGCCACCTTCGCTTACGCAATTGGTCAGGCGGCAAACAGCTCTATAGCGCTGGTTACCAAAACTGTGCGCGACGTATTTTAGTCGGCGCAGCTTATTCTCAGGGGCCGAGTTCAGCGGCCCCTTTTCTGTTTTTCGCTCGCGAATTCTAGGGCGCCACGAGTTAGTCTGGCGCTCTCAATTAAAATCATTCCGAGAGGCTGTGTCTCTTTGTGCCCCAAAATCGAGCCCGCTTTTGGGTGTTAACCTGGGCAACCCGTAATCCCGAGCGCAGCGAAGGATCAATGCAACCGGACTATTTCCGCCGCGTAATGCGCAGAATGTCATACTCCACTTTCACGGCGCGCTGTGGAAACGTAGATTCCACGTAGCTCTTCACATCCGCTACCGATGGAACTCCATCCCGCCCCGTCAGCCCGCGCGCATCGTCCAGCAAAATAATGTGCGCAAACGGATGGCTCAAAATCATTTCCAGTTCCGCCGAAAGCCGTTGCTGGTCGCCCTGTTTGCCAATCCATCCGTAATACCCCGCGTCCAGCCAGAACAGCGCCGGCCCGTCGAGCAGTGCCAGCACCTCGGGCATAACCAAGCGGCTGTCGCCGCAAAAGATCCGGATATGCGGATCGCCGGCAAACTTTCGTTGCCCCCGCTCCGCCAGTTCCGGCACAAATTCAATCGAGTAAATGCGCTCAAAACGCCGCTTCATCGCGGCGACCATCTCGCCGTAATACGTCCCAGTCTCCACCAGCGTCCTTAGACCAAACCGCTCACCATATTCGCGCACCGTTTTCTGCTTCAACAAATGCGGAGACCGCTCTGGCCGTCCGCGCAAAATCCAATACCAATAGTCGGGATAGTGTCCAACCGCCTTGTATGCGCCATAAAAAGGAGTGCGCTGCAGCAACCGCCGAAAAGCCTTCAGAGTGTCCTCCGCCGAGCAGGAATGAACGCTGAACAGGAATGAAAAGCATAGGGGCGCGCGATTAGCGGGTCAAGAGAGGAAGCTGCGAGCTTGGATCGAGCTCTTACCTTCCCCAACCACTCGGTCGGTTCCCCAGTCTTGCCGCTCCCGCAGCGCTCCTCTATCATCAAACTGAGTTTGGTGCCCCAGGTTCGCCCCGTCTTTTGGGCGCTAACCTGGGAAAGCGCGTGGGGAGCCGAATGTCCGAGAACATATCAAAGAAAGATCCACACAAGCCGTCTGTCGCCGAAAGCCCGATTTCCGACGTTTTTGAAAACCGCAACCCGTCGCCCTCCGAAAGAGCCTGGGCTGAAAAAACGCTCGCTACTGCGCTCGACAAGGCTCCCGAAAAGCCCATTGGCGCTCCCACTGGCACCAATCGCGACGAACACGGACAGGCCCGCTTCAGCACCATCTCGAACGCTCCCATTCGCCGTCTTTACACGCAAGCCGATCTCCCCCCCGACTGGAATTACGATCAATATCTCGGCTACCCAGGCCAACCGCCCTACACGCGCGGCATTCACTCGACCGGCTATCGCGGCAGGCTCTGGACCATGCGCATGTTCTCCGGTTTCGCATCGCCCGAGGAAACCAATCAGCGCTACAAGTATTTGCTTGAGCACGGCGGCGGGGGCCTTTCGGTCGCATTCGATCTCCCGACGCTGATGGGCTACGACTCCGACCACGCCGCCAGCGAAGGCGAAGTCGGCAAATGCGGCGTCGCCATTGACTCGCTTGAAGATATGGAGATTCTCTTCGACGGCATCGATCTCGAAAAAATCACCACATCGATGACCATCAATTCTCCCGCCAGCGTGCTCTGGGCCATGTATCTCGTGGTCGCCGAAAAGCATGGCGCCGACTGGAAGAAAATCTCCGGCACCATTCAGAACGATATCCTGAAGGAATACATTGCGCAGAAGGAATATATCTATCCGCCCGCTCCCAGCATGCGCCTAGTCGTCGATACCTTCGAGTTTGGATCGCTATTCACTCCCCGCTTCAACACGATTTCGATTAGCGGATATCACATCCGCGAAGCTGGTTCGACCGCGCTCCAGGAACTCGCGTTCACCATCTACGACGGCGTGGAATATGTCGAGTGGGCGCGCCGCCGCGGCCTCGATGTCGACGAATTCGGCCCGCGCCTAAGTTTCTTCTTCAACGCCCACAACGATTTCTTCGAGGAAATCGCCAAATACCGCGCCGCCCGCAAGATCTGGTATCGCCTGATGAAAGACCGCTTCGGCGCAAAGAGTGATCGCACTCGCCTCATGCGCTTCCACACCCAAACTGCGGGCGTCTCGCTGCCCGCCCAGCAGCCTATGAATAACATCGCGCGCGTAGCGTTGCAGGCGCTTGCGGCTGTCTTGGGCGGCACGCAGTCCTTGCACACCGATTCTTACGATGAAGCGCTCGCGCTTCCTACCGAAGAAGCGGCGCGCATCGCTCTGCGCACCCAGCAGATCATTGCCTATGAGTCGGGTGTGACCAACACCGTCGACCCGCTTGGCGGGAGTTACTTTGTCGAAAAGCAAACGCTCGATATGGAGCAGGGCGCGTTCGATTATTTCGAGAAACTCGATCAGATGGGCGGTATGGTCAAAGCCATCGAACGCGGATTCCCACAAAAAGAAATCGCCGAGGCCAGTTACCAATACCAGCGCGCTGTTGAGGCCAACGAAAAGATCACCGTCGGCGTAAATGATTTCGTGATCGAAGAAGAATCGCCCAAGATTCTCTATATCGGTGAATCGGTAGCCAGAGCCCAGGAGAAGAAGCTAAAGGCCCTGCGTGCCCGCCGCTCCAGCGAAGAAGTCGAGCGCCGTCTGGAAGCGCTCAAGCGCGCGGCCGCAAAAACGCCCGATGCCGGCAGCAACGGCAACATCTCCGACGCGAACACCATGCCCTACATCGTTGACGCCGTGCGCGCCTATGCAACAGTTGGCGAAATCTGCGAAGCGCTAAAGCAGGTCTACGGCACCTACACCGAAGTAAGCATCACTTGAACATGTGCTTTCACTTCCGTTCTGAAGACTATCTAGCATTGCGGTTTCCGGAAATTAAAAAGCGTGGCGATGCCTGCTCCGGCAGGATTCGTAAAATTGCCCGTGCTGTTGAGCTGGCATAAGACCCCCAACGAATTCTCCTTTAAGTTGGCGTTATGAGGCCTTGCACGGGGCATTACCCCTGAGCGCCCGACTGTTCCCTCGCAGAATTGCTCGAGACCGATATCCGCCGAGCGCCCAAGCCCAGCTCTTCGATAACTTGTCGCGTGGTCGCGCGGTATTACACAGTGTTCCCCGAACCGGCCGCTGCCGCCTTCGCCTTCCCCGTCGTCTCGGGAAATGCCCCCACTTCCTCCGCAGCCGCCGCGTTCCAGACGGGTGCTCGCGAACTCGCCTGTATATTGGTGTGCCAGTTCGCGCCTCCGTGGCTGGCCACGTAGAGCGCCAGTTCCAGCCGCGTCCAGACTCCAAGCTTGTCGAACGTGGTTCGCAGATAGTTCTTGACCACTTGCTCGCTGGTATGAAGGACTGCGGCAACGTCCTTGTTCGTCAGTCCTTGCCACACCAGCGTGGCTACCTGAATCTCTTTTGCGCTCAGTCGATCGCGGGGTTGCATGGCTGCACCTGCTCCTTGATGAACATGGCGGTCGCGAGCTTCACTCGCTTCCGGCCTTCCTTGATGCCTGCGCGCAGAAACAACGTGCGCAGGTGTTGTTTTACCGTTCGCGGGCTGATGTTCAAGTGGCTCGCGATTTCCTTGTTGCTGCACCCCTGTACCAGCAGATGCAGTACCTCCTGGTCCCGTGGCGTAATCTTGATCTCGTTTAGGTTGATCATGGGGCTTGTTGTGCGCTCCTTATCGTTCAATCTTGGGGTCGTGACCTGCCGACTCTACCGCAACTCATTCGCCAAACCTTCGTCACATCCCTACCCCCTGATTTACCAATAACTTGCCCCATCCATGTCCTTCTTTCACGCCAACCGATTAGCAACCCTTCATGAACCGTTTCCCACTTTGAACTCCCATTTCAAAACTCTCCCTTCCCTCGTCCGATTTCCCTTGGTCACCAAAGGATGGCCTCACCGCCCTCCTTCCGGTCCGTTTTTCGCCGTTTTCCCCGCCAAGGAATTGCACTATAATAAGTGGGCAATAAGTAAGTCTAGTTGTCTCCCCCCGCAGCTATGGCCTCGGATCGGGCTAAACTCGTGCTCGACGAGCAATCCTTTCAAGGATTGCTGGCAGCCGCCTTTACCATTCAAGAGCACAATACCCGTATGAACTCGGCTGAGCCCCCGGCCGCTCCCGCCGACGTTCCTCGCCCAAAGGAAGCCGCGTCTCCCGAGGTTCAATCTGCACCCAGCGCCTGCAACCAGTGCGGAACCCCGTTGCCCGCCCTCAATGCTTCCTGCCCCAACTGCAGCATGCCCAGCTTCCGGCCCGGAGAGCGGCTGCAGCGCAATTGGGCTTCGTTGTGGCAGATGAGCCAGGAGCAAGGTGGAGGCCTGGACGCACACAAGAAACCTGGAGACGATCTTCCGCTCTCACCCGCCGATCCCGGGCGGCTGCGTCCCGATCCTGGCGACTTCCGCCATGCGGCTCGCTCCGTGATCGAGCCTGCCATCTCTTCCGTGCCAGCGAACGGGCACACGGTGGGCATGCAAGCGGCCGCGGAGGTCCACGGACCTGCTTCTTCTGCTGCGGACCGGGCCACGGGTCCTTTGAACGGCGAATGCTCCCACGAGTTGTCGCACGAGCGAACCAATCTGGACGGACCCACGAAGTCGGATGAATCCAGAAGTTTGGATGAATCCGCGACTTTGCATGAATCGCCCGCCTGGGACGAACCGGCGGACGTGACTACGGACGAGGCGCCGGCCGAGGCTCTTGCGGTACACCATGAGCCATGGAGCGACGATAGTACATTGGACGAATCCGAACCTGCGCCCGACACCGCCGACCAGCCTGCTAGGCGGAGGCTGGGATTGCACTTTCAGCGCGCCGACCTGTATCTGGGATTCGCCATTGTTTTTGCCGCTGCCGTGCTCCTCTGGCCCGCGGCTGGCAGCGACCAGAAGCCCAAATTGCCGCTGTGGGAGCGGGCTTTCATCGCCATTGGAATTGCCGAGGCGCCGCAGCCGGTCGCGCACCACTTCCACGGAGACCCCGATATGAAGGTCTGGATCGACACCCACACAGCCCTCTACTACTGCCCTGGGGACGAGCTTTACGGAAAGTCTCCCGACGGCCACTACAGCACCCAGCGCGAGGCGCAGGCCGACCGCTTCGAACCCGCCGAACGCAGCGTCTGCATCGAGTAGGATCATCCTGAATAGAGCATTTCTCGAATTGCTGTAAAGCGAGAATCGGGGACGGGAAGGAAGCGACGTTCAGAGGTTGCGGAAAAACCCCGTTTCGCGCGGTTTTGGGAAGGGCACGAGTTTCACTCGTGCCGTAAATGCCACGAAATCAATGCGGCTTCCAGCCGCTGGGGAAGCGCTGCGCCGGGAAGAACACTTCCGCAACCTCGTTCAGTCGTGCCGTATGACGCGCAACGAGCTCGCGGCTTTAAGGTCCTTGCCTACATCGAACTCCAGCCCGAAGGAAGATGGATATACAAGTCTGACCTCGGCTGCTGCCGGGAAAAGTGCTCTCTTAGGCCCGCTTCCATCACGAAGTGCGTGGTATCGGAGACGCGCGCGGTCGCGCCGATGCGTCCAGAGGGATAAGCGCCCCCCCCGAAATTCTAACTAAAGTCCGGTTAGCTTGAGTACAGATTTGTAGGAGCGCGTCTCCAGGCGCTGAGGCAGACTTCCCACACAACGAATCGAACGAGCGCGGCCGATGGCTCTATCTCTTCTGGCGTAAAATACCGTCGGGGTGGGGTCATGATTCGCATTCGAGGCAGCGCACGTCCGTCGCTGGTCTACACACTGTTCTTCTTCGGCTCGTTGTGCCTGTGCCTGCTGTTTTTGGAGAACGCTTCGGGCGGTGCGCAACTCCTGCAAGGCACGAACGCAGCTGATGCCACAACCACGGCCAGCGCGGAGGCTCATCCCGTCCTCGTCGAGCTGTTCACCTCGGAGGGTTGCTCCAGCTGTCCTCCCGCTGACGCCCTGCTCGAAAAGATGGACGCCTACCAACCGATTGCCGGCGCTCAGCTCATTGTTCTCAGCGAGCACGTGGACTATTGGGACCACGATGGTTGGAAGGATCCAAACTCTTCGTCGGCGCTGACCGAGCGCCAGAAGTCGTACGAGGCTGTTCTTAGGGTCAATGAGCCATACACTCCTCAATTCATCGTTGATGGCAGCGTTGAATTGCGCCAGGGTGATCCGCAACGCGTGGACAACGCGCTCAAGAAAGCGCAGGCCGCGGCGAAAATCCCCGTTTACATCGACGAGTTAAATGTCGATGCCGCAAATCCGGCGGTTCTACGAGCGCACGTTCGAACCGGGGACAATTTCGATAAGCACGGCGCTAATGTCTATGTAGCGCTCGCGCTTGATCGTGTCGAGTCTCAGGTTTTGCATGGAGAAAATGGTGGACGGCATCTAGTCCACGTCGCCGTTGTGCGCGAAATTACAAGGGTGGGGAAGCTGCCGAAGGGGGAAAGCTTTAACCAGGAAGTTCAGCTCAAGCTCAAGCCCGGTGAATATCCCAGGAACCTCAGGGTGATTGCTTTTATACAGGAAGACGGACCCGGCGCAGTACTGGGAGCTGCCTTAAGGAAGCCCGCCAGCAAGATCGAAAACAAATGAGCCTATCAGCGCCGGGTTCGCACTTTGGCCGTCGTGTGTTTGGGGTAGCAACTTTGGCCTCGGGCCTAACCGTGCTGATCTGGCATAGCCACTCCCGCCACCTGAGTTACATTGTCTTCGCCGCAGCCGCGGCCCAGGTCCTGGGCGGCGCTGCGATTCTGTATCATTGGACCGCGAAAACGGGCGCAGCTGTCCTCGGCGCGGCTTATCTTGTGTTCGTCTTGCTGTGCGTGCCCGGAATCCTCGCCCATCCTCGGATCTACAACAGTTGGGGCAACTTCTTCGAGCAGCTTTCTCTTCTCACCGGAGCGGCGCTCGTTTATTTGCGCTTGTCATCGGCATGGTCACCGGAAACTCCTAATCGCATCGGACGCATTTTTTTGGGCATCTGCACCGCTTCCTTTGCTACCGAACAGGCGCTTTATCTTGGCGCTACTGCCAGTCTTGTTCCGAAGTGGCTTCCTCCAAGTCAAGTGTTCTGGGCAGTAGCGACAACTGTTTTCTTCGCACTCGCGGCTGTCGCTCTGCTTGCGAATCGAATGGCGCTTCTCGCCGCTCGCCTGCTGACAATGATGCTTGTGATTTTTGGGCTGCTCGTATGGGTACCGTTGGTTCTTTCGGCTCCTCACAGTCATGCGAATTGGAGCGAGATCGCCGAGACCTTCGCGATTGCCGGGACCGCATGGATTCTCGCCGATCTCCTCGGCGAGTATCGCAAAACCTGAGATCGGTCCCGAGCCATGACAAATCTCACCCCAACGCCGCAATCACTTCATCCGTTTTCCTCACCCGCGCCAGACGAGGGAAAATCTTCTCAAAGGCGAAACGGTGATCATTTGCATCGCGGCCTGAGCAGGCATCTTCTACGATGACAAATGCAAAGCCCAGCCCAGTCCCTTGCCGCGCCGTCGATTCCACGCCGATGTTGGTCGCAATCCCGCCCAGCACAACCGTGTCCACTCCGCGCTGCTTCAATGCCTGCTCCAGTTCCGTACCGGCAAAAGCTCCCCAGTGCCGCTTTGTGATGAGCAGGTCTTTGTGATCGGAGGAGTCTCGATGACTTGAGGAATCGTTAGGCGATCCAGACTCATATCCGGCTTCCGGCACGATTTCCGACGCGGTGGCCGACGGCGGAGGCGCGTTCGGATCGCGCATCGGCTGATCGACTGGCAGTCGCAGAAAATCCCTCATATCCACGCGCACGTAGACAACGGTTGCTCCCTTCGCGCGAAACGCTTGCGCAAGCAGGCTAGCTTTTTTCACGACCTCTGCCGCAGAGTAGGGAGCAGTCGGCATCCCCACGATTCCATTTTGCAGATCGATCAGTACAAGCGCGGTTTTCTTTGGTTCGAGTTGCAACGGATCAGGATGCAATGTGCTCATGTTTCTCCTTAATTTGAGAATACTCTGTTAGATGTTGAGTCACGCAAAGCGGGGCGATCGAGAGCTCGAAGTAAAGCGTCGAGAGTGCCAAGGGGCACGTGCAGAGGGCCAAAGTCTTGCGCTACGCTCTGGCTTGACTCTCCAAGTTAGAATGAAATTAGAGGCCCCAGTTGGCAGGGCTTTGGAGAACAATCAGCGAAAAGCAAGCGACCAACGACTTTTGACCAAAGGACCAATGACGACCGACCGACGACTTACCATCGGTGTTCTAGCCCTGCAGGGAGATTTCGATGCCCACCGCCGCCGCCTCGAAGAGCTTGGGGCCACAGTCCTGCTCGTAAAAAAGCCTGAACAACTCGACCAAATCGACGGCCTGGTGATCCCCGGTGGCGAATCCAGTACGCTGCTCAAGCTGCTGGGCGAAGATGGGTTCGAAAAATTAAGGCAGTTCGTTCGCGCCAAGCCTTCATTTGGGACTTGTGCGGGCGCAATTCTGCTCGCTAACGACGTAGAAAATCCGAAGCAGGCCAGCCTTGGCGCGCTTGATATCACCGTTCGCCGCAATGCCTACGGGCGCCAGATCGATAGCTCCATCCGCGAGGGTCGCTTCCAAAACAGTCCGATTGAGATGGTGTTCATCCGCGCGCCGAAGATTGAACGTTTGGGCGAGAACGTCGAAATCGTCGCCACGGAAGGCCATGATCCCGTGCTCGTTCGGCAAGGCAAGGCCCTAGCTGCGACCTTCCATCCCGAGTTAAGCGACGACCGCCGAATTCACGCGTTTTTTCTCGATTTAGTAACCGGCTAGTAGCAGGCAGAACAGCAAATCGGTTTGGCGGTGCCACATGAATCGCGCCGGCAGAGAAGGGCAGTGACAGAAAGAAGCCTGGAGCTAGCCTGAGACGTACGAAATTTACTTGCCGAAGTGGTGGCGAAGCAATGTAGCTAATCCTACCAAGCCGCTCCCCAGTGCGAAAAGAATCCCGGGTTCCGGAAAGGCAGCCGCTTTAACAATGCCGGGTTGAGCAAAGGAGGTGGAGGCGAGAAGCACTAAAGCGAGACTACAGGCCCAGTTTCGCACGAAAGAACTCCTTTAGAATAACCTAACCACTGCAACTTGATTTCCATCTTTTTCCAAGTTCATGAACCTATAACAATCCGCCGTCTGTCTTGATTTTGCGTCCTTTTCGGAATCGTCTGGGCTAAAGAAGTGTGCTAAACGGTGTGCAGGAGGTGTGAAATCACTTGCACTATTGTGACCGAGAGAGACATTTAGTCGATCCTAGGGGGGTGAATCGAGCTAGAATCCGATGACTGGCGGATGAAAGTGGTAGAACCACCAAGGCCCACAGCTCAAAGCCAGTCACCTTCAGGCGAGATCGTTTCAAAGCCGGTCAATCTTCGCGGCGAGAATGAAATCCGACTCCGTCAGCCCGTCCACTTTGTGCGTCCAGATTGTGATTTCAACCTTGCCCCACGCCAGCAGGATATCTGGATGGTGCCCCTGCTCTTCGGCCAGCGCTCCAACCTTGTTTACGAAAGCAAGCGCAGTACGGAAATCGGGAAAAGTGTAGCTGCGCGCAAGGTGGTGCTCATTCACAACCTTCCATTCCGCGGACTGCGGCAACTGGCGATGAATAGCCACCAGTTCGTCGCCCTTCAACGGCGGAACTCCGCCACGGCAGGGAACACAGTTTTTTTCGTCAAGGCCGGGCAAATTCAAACTCCTCGCGGGTTATTGATTGCCTGCGCGCCGCATGCTCAGGTGGAATCGCATCCCTAGAACGGAATATCCTCATCCGTAATCGGCGAACCGCCCGCTTGCGCGTGTTCCGGTTCCGGCATGCTCTGATCGAAGTTATTCCCAGCTGACGCAGATGCCGCGCGCGATCCGCCACCCGACTCGCCGCCTCCCTCGCCGCGCCCGCCGAGCAATACCAGATCGTTGGCCACCACCTCGGTCATGTACTTCTTCTGGCCGCTTGTCTTGTCGTCCCACGACCGCGTCTGCAGGCGTCCTTCGATGTATACCTTGCCGCCCTTCTTCAGATATTCGCCGGCGATCTCGGCGAGCCGCTGCCAGAGCACCACATTGTGCCACTCGGTGCGGTCCTGCCAGTTGCCGTCCTTGCCCTTGAAGCGTTCATTGGTGGCAAGCGTAATCTTCGCCACCGGAGTACCTTGCGGCGTGAACTTTACCTCCGGGTCTTTGCCCAGATTGCCGATCAGGATAACTTTATTGATGCTTTTTCCGGCCATGATTGCGGCCTCCTTCGAAAAAAACTGTGGTTCAAGAAGCTCACTATAGCAGAATCCCCAGCACCCAAGCTTGTGCGTACGCACACAAAAATTGTGATGAATCCGGGTGCTTCCGTAGAGACGCGGCTAGTCGCGTCTCACTATGTGCGCTGCCTCCGGCTGCATCTCGTCTCACAGCTTGTGCCCCGGATGCGACCTGGACAGACGCGGCAAGTCCCCTCTCTACGAAGACATGTGAAAAAGCATCCAGTAAACGACAACGCCGGTCACCGACACATAGAGCCATAGCGGATAAGTCCACTTCGCAATCGCCCGATGCCGATCGAACTGCTCGCGCAGACCGCGCGACAGCGTCATCAGCACCATGGGCACAATCACAATTGCCAGGATGGTATGCGAGGTCAAAATCGTAAAATAAATAGGCCGCCACACTCCAACTCCGCGGAAATAAATCACGCCGCCGTGACCGGGCCAGTGGTAATACAAGTACGAAATTAAGAAGAGGCAAGAGGTCGCGAACGCCGTTATCATCACCGCCCGATGCGCCGCCATCTTGCCGCGCACAATCAGTCGATGTCCAATCACCAGCAGCACGGCGCTGCATCCGTTCAGTGTCGCGTTGATTTTCGGAAAAATGGAATAGTCAGTCATGAGCGAATCTAGTTGTACGGGCAAGCGAGGGGTTTTGGCAAGAGCGGAAGAGGGTAGAGGTCTGAGGTGGGAGGTCTGAGGTAAAAGCGCATGATCGCAGGGAACGAGCCGAGAGGAGGTTTTGATCCTAACCTCGAACCTCAGACCTGCTCTCCGGCCCCGCTTTCCATATAGAATGTGTTCACAATGTCCGATGTGGACAATCCGCAGCCTCAAACCCCGGAGACCGCGCCGCCGCAATCCGCTTCCCGATCGCTGCCGGTCGTGGCGGTCTGGGCACGCGACCTGCTGGTCTCGCTCGCCATCTCCGCCTTCATCATCATCTTTCTTTACCAGCCCGTGAAGGTCGAAGGCACCAGCATGATGCCTGGCCTTGAAGACCAGGAACGCATCTTCGTCAACAAGTTCGTCTATCGCTGGGAGCCTATTCAGCACGGCGACATCGTCGTTTTCCGCTATCCACGCGACACCAGCAAGAGCTACATCAAGCGCGTTATCGGAGTCGCCGGAGACCATATCCGCATAGAGAATGGCCGGGTTTTCGTCAACGACAGGGCTCTCGAAGAAGACTACGTTCCCTCGGAATACGCCGACGCCCGGTCGTATCCCGAAGTGGTGGTCCCGCGCAACAGCTATTTTGTTCTAGGTGACCACCGCACCATGTCGAACGACAGCCGCGACTTCGGCCCCGTCAACGAGCGCTACATCTACGCCAAAGCCGTTTTCGGGTATTGGCCGATGGAAAAGCTGGGAAGACTGCGGTAGGAAGGCCGCAGGTCTTAGGCGTCAGGTCTCAGGAAAACCACTACTATTCGCAGCGCGGGATTTTCCTGCGACCTAAGACCTGACACCCGAGACCTTTTTCTCACAATCCACAGCTCCTCCTGTTAGAATCCTTAAAATCCACTCCCAGGAGTCCCAATGCAAGCTACGCTTGCGCTCGAAGACGGTAGAGTCTTCCGAGGCAAAGGCTACGGCGCCAAAGGCGAGTGCTCCGGCGAAGTCGTTTTCAATACTTCCATTACCGGCTATCAGGAAATTTTCACCGACCCTTCCTATGCCGGACAGATTGTCGTTCTCACCAATCCTGAAATCGGCAACTACGGCACCAATCCCGACGATAACGAGGCGAACCGCCCCTACATCGAGGGCCTGATCGTCCGCGAGTTCTCCAAAGTCAGCTCCAACTGGCGCTCGCAGCAGGTCACCGACGAGTTCATGGAGCAGTTCAAGATCCCCGTCCTAGCCGATATCGATACCCGCGCGCTCGTCCGCCACTTGCGCACGAACGGCGTCATGCGCGGCGTGATCTCGACCCTCGAAAGCGACGCCGAAAAGTTAGTCGCCAAGGCGCGCTCGATTCCAAAGATGGACGGCCAGGACCTTGCCAAAGTGGTGAGCACCAACCACACCTATGTTTGGGAAACCGGCGAGCGCTCGCACCTGCCCGACGAAATTGTGGGAGTGAAAGATGAGCCGCCGCGCTTCCACGTCGTCGCCTACGATTTCGGCATCAAGCAGAACATCCTGCGCAAGCTGCGCGGAGAAGGCTGCAAGGTGACGGTCGTCCCCGCTCAAACACCGGCCGAAGATGTGCTCGCGCTCAAGCCCGATGGAGTGTTTTTGTCGAACGGCCCCGGCGATCCGGAGCCCTGCACCTACGCGGTCGACAACATCCGCCGCCTCATGGGACGGCAGCCCATCTTCGGAATCTGCCTGGGCCATCAGCTAACCGGCATCGCGCTAGGCGGCAAAACGTTCAAACTGAAGTTCGGACATCACGGCGGCAACCATCCGGTAAAGCAGTTGCAAACCGGCAAAGTGGAAATCACCGCCCACAACCACAACTTCGCGGTCGATCCCGACTCGCTCCCGCAAAGCGAAGTCGAACTGACGCACGTGGACCTGAACGACAATACGCTTGAAGGCATGCGGCACAGAAATCTGCCGCTGTTCACGGTGCAATACCACCCGGAAGCCGCGCCCGGTCCGCACGATTCACACTATTTGTTCAAGGATTTCGTGAAGATGATGGAGGAATTCAAGCGGTGACGACTCGGGCGATTCCGAAGATCGACAACCATGTTGATCTGTCCGATTTCTTGCCTAAAGAGTTGCGGGACCTGGGAGATCTTCGGACCGTGATTCCCCGCGTGGCAAAGGATGAGTTGCTGCTTAAGCTCATTCGCGAAGCTGTGGAACATATTCCGTCGAGGCATGTTCTCGCAAAAGGCGATGCTCGTGAAATGAAGAGAGATGCGGTTGGTGCTGTCCAACTCGTGATCACTTCTCCGCCCTACTGGACGCTGAAAGAATACCGGGATGCGCCTGGGCAGATGGGGCATATCGAAGATTACGACAAATTTATCAGCGAACTCGACCGAGTTTGGCAAAAGTGTTTTGACTTGTTGGTTCCGGGTGGGCGGGTGGTTTGTGTGGTCGGGGATGTTTGTCTGTCACGCCGAAAGAACGATGGACGTCATACTGTTGTTCCTCTCCACGCTAGTATTCAAGATCATTGCCGCAAGATCGGCTTTGACAATCTCGCGCCCATTATTTGGCACAAAATTGCGAATGCCGCTTATGAGATTGAAAATGGCGGTGGAGGCTTCTTGGGGAAACCCTACGAACCGAACGCTGTTGTAAAGAACGATATCGAATTCATCCTGATGCAACGAAAGCCCGGTGGTTATCGAACCCCGACAGGTACTGAGCGAATTCTAAGTGTAATTTCTGCGGACGAACACCGGAAGTGGTTTCAACAGATTTGGTCTGGATTGACTGGGGCTTCAACGAAAGATCATCCTGCACCATATCCCCTTGAACTAGCAACGCGGCTGATCAGAATGTTCAGCTTTGTAGGGGACACGGTTCTAGACCCATTCATGGGAACCGGGACCACAGCGTTAGCGGCTTCAAAATGTGGCCGAAACAGCATCAATTTCGAAGTCGATAGCAAGTACTTCGACTTTGCGGTGGCGCGATTACAGCGCGAACTGTCTAATCTTTTCTCAAATCCAATTCTCGTGATGGAGCAGGGGTAAGTGCTTGAACACTGACCTGGAAGCAAAACTAAGGGAGGCCGTCACGCGGTTTTGGTCTAGCAGGGAAACACAAGCCCAGAAGCAAGGAGCCATATCCGGGGTCCGCGACGCGGGTGCAAGGGCCGCAGTTACGGGTGGCAGCCAAATGGATGGGTTCGTTGAATTAGTCCGAGACCTTCTCGAAGAGTCAGGCGTGAATAAGCCCTTGATTTACTGCGAGCGATGCGTAGAGCTTCCAGGTTGGTTCCGACCGGAGAAGAAATGGGATTTGCTGGTTGTGGTTGAGGGTTGTTTGATAGCGGCGATCGAATTTAAGTCGCAAGTCGGATCATTTGGGAATAACTACAACAATCGAACTGAAGAAGCACTCGGCAGCGCTGTAGATTTGTGGGCTGCATATCGCGAAGGTGCTTTCAAGCCTTCTGCGCGGCCATGGTTGGGTTATGTGATGTTGCTTGAGGACGCTCCAGGTTCGATTCGCCCAGTCAAGGCGCAAGAGCCTCATTTCAAGGTGTTCGATGAATTTCGGTCTGCTTCCTATGCTCGACGCTACGAGATTTTACTCACTAAGCTAGTTCGCGAGCGCCTATACGACGCAACATGCTTCCTGATGTCCAGCAGCTCTGAAGGGGTTCGCGGACAATATCGTGAGCCCGTGCCGGAACTGAGCTTTGCTAACTTCGTATCATCCTTAATGGCGAAGGCAATTGCACTCAAGAAGACACAATAATGCCACGTAGAAACGACATCTCGAAAATCCTGATCCTCGGCTCCGGACCCATCGTCATCGGACAATCGGCTGAGTTCGACTACTCTGGCACGCAGGCTTGCAAGGCGCTCAAGGCTGAGGGCTTTGAAGTTGTGCTGGCAAACTCGAACCCGGCCACCATCATGACCGATCCTGAGTCGGCCGACCGCACTTACATCGAGCCCCTCACCCGCGAGTATCTCGAAGAGATCATCCGCATCGAGCGTGAAATGGCGCCCAGCGCCGGTTTTGCCGTCTTACCCACGGTTGGCGGCCAGACCGCGCTCAATCTCGCCATCGAACTCGCCGACAGCGGCGTGCTTGAAAAATACAACGTGCAATTGATCGGCGCGCAAATCAGCGCCATCAAGAAAGCCGAAGACCGTCTCGTCTTCAAAGATGCCATGCAGCGCATCGGCCTCGAGGTGCCGAAATCCGCGCTCGTCAACAACCTCAAGGACGGCCTCGAATTCGCCGGCAAAATCGGTTTCCCCGTCATCATTCGCCCGAGCTTCACGCTCGGCGGCACCGGCGGCGGCATCGCCTACAACCGCGAAGAATTGATGGACGTCCTCGCGCGCGGCCTCGATCTCTCGCCCGTGCACGAATGCCTCATCGAAGAATCCGTGCTCGGCTGGAAAGAGTACGAACTTGAGGTGATGCGCGACACCAAGGACAACGTCATCATCATCTGCTCGATTGAAAATTTCGACCCCATGGGCGTGCACACCGGCGACTCCATCACCGTCGCCCCCGCGCAAACCCTCACAGATCGCGAATATCAGATGATGCGCGACGCCTCGATTGCCGTGATCCGCGAAATTGGCGTAGAAACCGGCGGATCGAATATTCAGTTCGGCGTCAATCCCACCACCGGCCGCATGGTTGTCATCGAGATGAACCCGCGCGTCTCACGCTCATCGGCGCTTGCCTCAAAAGCCACCGGTTTTCCGATTGCGAAGATTGCCGCCAAGTTAGCCGTCGGCTACACGCTTGACGAAATTCCGAACGATATCACGCGCAAAACTCCAGCCTGCTTTGAGCCGACGCTCGACTATGTGGTCGTCAAAATTCCAAAGTGGCAGTTCGAAAAATTCCCTGGCGCAGACGAAAGTCTGGGCCCGCAAATGAAGTCGGTTGGCGAAGTCATGGCCATCGGCCGCACTTTTAAGGAAGCGCTGCAGAAGGGAATCCGCGCTCTGGACACCGGCAAGAAAGTCGGCTCGGAAAAGATCGAGCCTAAGATTCTTACCCAGCGTCTGGTCACGCCGCATCCCGAGCGGCTTTCCTACGTTCGCTACGCCCTGCGCCAGGGACACACCATCAAGCAGATCGCGAAGATGACCTCCATCGATCCCTGGTTCCTCTACCAACTCAAAGAAATTAACGACATGCAACTCGAGTTGGAGAAGCACCCCATGGATTCGATCCCGGCCGAAATCGTGCGTGAGGCCAAGCGCATGGGCTTCTCCGATGGACGCCTCGCGCTCACCTGGCGTCTTGACGGCAAAGGTGGACAGGAAAAAATCCGCCACTTCCGCAAGAAAAATAAGATCCAGCCCGTCTACAAGCGCGTGGATACTTGCGCCGCCGAGTTCGAGAGCTACACGCCGTATCTTTACTCCACCTACGAGGAAGAAGACGAAGCCGCGCCCACGACTAAGAAGAAAGTCGTCATCCTTGGCTCAGGCCCCAACCGCATCGGGCAGGGGATTGAGTTCGACTATTGCTGCTGTCACGCCAGCTACGCGCTGCGCGAAGATGGTTACGAGACCATCATGATCAACTGCAATCCCGAGACGGTCTCCACCGACTACGACACCAGCGACCGCCTCTACTTCGAGCCGCTGACGCTCGAAGACGTCTTCGCCATCTGCGAGCACGAAGGCTCAGCGGGCGCGCCCGTCGGCGTGATCGTCCAGTTCGGGGGCCAGACTCCGCTGAATCTTTCGCTTCCACTCAAGGCCGCGGGCGTGAACATCATCGGCACTTCGCCTGAGTCGATCGACCTGGCAGAAGACCGCAAGCGCTTCGGTAAGCTGCTCGAGGAACTCGACATCCCGCAAGCACCCGGCGCAATGGTCACTTCCGCCGAAGGGGCAGTCGAAGCTGCCAACAAGATCGGATTCCCGGTCCTCGTCCGTCCGAGTTATGTGCTCGGCGGCCGCGCCATGGTCATCGCGTACGACGAAGACACCATCCACCAATACATGAAGCAGGCAGTCGAGTACTCGCAGGACCGCCCCATCCTGATCGACAAATTTCTTGAAGACGCAATCGAAGTCGATGTCGACGCGCTCTCTGACGGCGAAGATGTCGTCATCGGCGGCATCATGCAGCACATCGAAGAAGCCGGCATCCACAGCGGCGACTCATCCTGCGTGCTGCCTGCGGTCGATATCCCCGAGCCGCTGCTGAATCGTATGCGTGACTACACGTTCAAGCTGGCGCGTGCGCTCAAAGTGATCGGTCTGATGAATATCCAGTTCGCCATCCCACGCGCAAACGGCAAAAGCGGCAATGGACATCGCGAAGCGACAGTCTACGTCCTCGAAGTAAATCCCCGCGCTTCGCGCACCGTGCCTTATGTGAGCAAAGCCACCGGCGTCCCGATGGCTAAAATCGCGGCCCGCCTCATGACCGGCCGCAAGCTCCGCGAATTCCTCCCCGGATACATCGAGCAAGCTAGGGACCTCGACACAGGCCACAATTACTTCGTGAAGTCGCCAGTCTTCCCGTGGCAAAAATTTCCCGGAGTCGATACCGTTCTCGGTCCCGAAATGCGCTCTACCGGAGAAGTCATGGGCGTCGCCGACAACTTCGGCGAAGCCTTCGCCAAAGCCCAAATTGCCGCCGGACAAAAGCTCCCCACGCAAGGCACCGTCTTCATCAGCGTCACCGATCACGACAAACCCGGAGTAGTCGAAGTCGCTCGCCGCTTCGTGGACATGGGATTCAAGCTCGTAGCCACCCACGGCACCGCCGACCGCCTCGAAGAGGCCGGCCTCACCGTCGATCGCGTATATAAGGTGAAGGAAGGTCGTCCTAACGCCGTCGATCTCATCAAAGCCGATCGCATTCAGCTCATCATCAACACGCCTCAGGGTCCCGATCCCTACTTCGACGAAAAAGCCATCCGCCGCGCCGCCGTAACCGCCCGCATTCCGACGATTACCACGCTGAGCGCAGCCCGCGCGGCGGCCGAAGGCATCAGCGCTCTCCAGCGCGGAGAAGTTAAGGTACAAGCTCTGCAAGCCCTGCACGCGGAAAGAGGAAGAGTTCTAGAGCGGTTGACTTAG
>Ga0182030_10002242_pt1 | contig 40909 bp, 38 predicted proteins | sample 812S3MmetaG_FD_121299 | JGI IMG/M metagenome (GOLD analysis project Ga0182030, IMG submission 121299) | Permafrost microbial communities from Stordalen Mire, Sweden - 812S3M metaG (Illumina Assembly) | ecosystem: Environmental > Terrestrial > Soil > Wetlands > Permafrost | place: Sweden...
CCGAACAGCAGTCCTCGCCGAACGGCAGCGGCTGACGACGAATTGGGCGCTGACTCGCTGGGCACGCCGAGATTCTGAGTCCCTTACGTCACGTCCGCAACGCGTGCTCCGTGCATCGCATACGAATATGTTTGTGAACGGCATTCGCCCTCCCGGTCGATCGCTGGACTCATCAATCAGCGCACCACACCACGACTCCAGCCTACGCCTGACCAGCTCGTTCGCGGAAGTCTCTCGCCAGGACGCCCCAGATCGCGCGATCGGCGAGCGGTTGGGATGATTGTACCTTCGCAAGCATCGGCCCTCATCGGGCAACCCATCACGCTGCGACGCCAGCCGCAAGGGGCGGGCGTTCGGCCTTCAGATCTTGCGTCCCTCTCGTTCGCTGATCGCTTTCGCAACCCCGTCAATGCTCTCCTGCACCGTGTCGAAGTGCCCACACGGCGAAAGCGCTTGGGCGATGTCGCGCAAGTAGACCGCGATGGCGCCTAGAACGCGCGTGCTCACCTCGGTGCTTGCCAGCGCGGCATCAATGGCCGAACGGACGGCAACATCTTCCGCCTCGTCGTCGCGCTCGTCTTCGGTGTCGTTCATCTCCTCGTCCTCGCGTAGGTCACTCATCAATCTACCTTCCATCCCGCCAGCGACACGGCGTCAAGGTTCTCGTATGCGCTGGGGTCGGTCATGCTGGCGGACACGTTCGCGCCCTCTTGCCGTTCGTCGGTGTCGTTCCTATATCATTCACGTTCACACCTCTTGGGGTTCGGACCATGCCGACGGATGTTGAAGCATCGCGCCGGCCTTGTTTTATGGGCTGTCGGGACGTGCGGGTACACATCGAAACGCGACGGCGACCGGAGGAGCGACCGCGACCTATTTCGCGCTGGGACCCGGACAGCGGGGCGAGGTCCATTTATGCGGCTTCTTGCCGCCTGACGTAATCGGGGGCGGCGCCGGTTCCACAGGTGCCGCCGGACCGCTAGATAAGCCTCATCTGGCGTTTCGTCGGGGGCGCAGCCGTCGGCACTGCTTCGATCGGCTCCACGATGAACGACGTTCGAGCGCTGGCAGCAAGAAACGCCACGAGCCGCGGTCCGTCCCGTTCGCTTTCGTCGAGCCACTCGCCGAGAGCGTCGAGCTCTAGAACCACGGGCATGCGGTCGTGAATTGCCGCAACCTGGCCCGCGGCCTCACGTGTGATGATCGTACAGCTCTCGACCACTTCCCGATCCTGCGACTTCCATATGTCCCACAGGCCAGCCATGGCGAAGGGAGCACCGTCTTCGGTCCGCACCACATAAGGGATCTTGCGCTTGCCTTCGGCCTTCCACTCATAAAACCCATCCGCCAAGACGAGACACCGGCGCCTGGCGAGCGCCCCCTTGAACACCGACTTCGTCGCGATCGTCTCGAGTCGCGCATTGAACATTCTGTTCCCGATCTTGAGATCCTTCGCCCACATCGGCACGAGCCCCCATCTCACGAGGTCGAGGCGCCTTCGACCCTCAGCGACGCGCACGATTGGGATCGCCTGCGTCGGCGAGATGTTCAGTCGAGGCTGGATATCGATTGGGTCAGTCTGTTCGAGGCGATAGAGCGCAGCCAGAACTCGAAACGGTACCGTGAGCCTCGTTCGACCGCACATGGATGGATGGTAGGGTCACGAACGCGGCCAAGGGCTGCCCGCGCAGCGGTTCCCACTAAAATACGCAACAGGATTCGCCAGCGTAGGCGCATGAGTTGGGTGGCCCCCAATTGATGCACTGCCCAACCCCGCACGTTCCGCCCGCGTCAGCGCAGGCCGGAAGCGTGTTACCCGGCGATATGCAAGCACTGGGGTCGCCTTGACACGTCCCGTTGCGACAGCATGGGGACGGACCCCTAAGAAAAACGGGGCAGCTCGACCCTATTCCATTCTCAGGGACAGACATCGCTCGGCCCAGCGGCGAATTTCTTTCGGCCGCCCAAAACTGCGCTGCGGCATCCGCATTAACCGCGGCGCCTCGGCAGGTGCATCCCAGTGGCGGATCCACCGAGCAAGTATCGCACGACATAACGAGCTGACAACGTTCTCCGGCCCCGCTCGCCTTCGTTCGTCGAGCCTTGCGGCGAGAGTCCTCGCCACGCCATCGAGCCCACGCATAACAGCTTCGACGATCGCTCTCTCAAGTTCGGAGTCCGAAGCTTCAGCGTCGTCGAGATGATCTTGTGCCCCTCGCGGCGCTGCACCTTCACGATTTCGTCGCCCCGGATGCTTCGTCGACGCGCCGCATCTCCTTCACGGGGTAGTGGCGCAATGACGCTCTTTATGCGTGCCTTGTCGACGGCCCGGACATGATCGACGAACGCCGTTGACGGCTTGGTGAGGCCCCGAGAGTACGGGTGCAGCACAGAGCAAAGTGAGCCGAGCACGGTCACTCCCGTCGGTGGAACAGCTACGAGTGTCGCGAACCGTTGAGCGGAAACAAGGGGCGGCGTTTCGGCCCTCAGATCTTGTTCCCCTCTCGTTCGCTGATCGCTTTCGCAACTTCGTCGATGCTCTCTTGCACCGTGTCGAACTGCCCACACGGCGATAGCGCTCGGGCGATGTCACGCAAGTAGACCGCGATGGCGCCTAGAACCCGCGTGCTCGCCTCGGTGCTCGCCAGCGCGGTATCGATGGCCGAGTCGACGGCGATAGCTTCCGCCTCGTCCTCGCGGTCGTCTTCTTGCTCGGTCGTATCCTCGTCCTCGGGTAGGTCGTTCATCGATCCACTTTCCATCCCGCCAGGGCCACGCCGTCAAGGCTCTCGTATGAGCTCGGGGAGGTGATGCTGCCGGTCAGCGGTCATTCGTGGGGCTCTCGACGCTTCTTCCATCCGGAAGACATGCCGAGAACGAACAAGGCAGCGCCCACGACTATGGTGAGGACGCCTGCCGCAGTCCGCCTCGACGTGAGCTTCACGAACGATTGATTCACCGGCACAGGCTTTCATCATGACTAACGATTTGTGGCGTGATCCGTCGGATTCCCGAAAGAGCCATCACGGGTCTCGTGGACACGGAGAGAAGCTGCCGCGGCGTCGCCGTTTCCGGCATCCCGACCTGTCGCCATGACCCCGCCGTCCGGGAGAGGCCCAAACTCCCGTCCGCCGCCGATAGTGTGAATTGCGTCATCGAAATATTTCGTAGGGTTCTGTCCTAAGCTCCAAACAAAAGACTGAAATGATCGCGTCCCAGCCCTTTGGAGACATTCAATCACGTCATCGTTATCCATTGCTATGTTCGTTGCGGAACCTGTGTCCCTCCCCTGCGATGCGTGACACTCGCTGATGGAATCGACGACCACGGGTTGAATGGCTCGAAGAAGACCTTGCGGCGAAGCGCAATCTCCCCCTCGAGTCGACTCACAACAGACATCATCGTCGACCGATCCACCCAGATGCTTCCAAGCCTCGTCCCACGAATTTCTGGCCGGTGTGCCCTTGCAAGCGCCTTCCCGGGCAAGGATTGTCGCCCATCGAGCGGCGGCGAATGCAAGCCATCTTATCTCGCTGAGAGATAAATCGTTATCGACGAATTTCCGAATCGCGCCCGCGTATGCCTGTTCAGCCTGGAGCGGTTGGCCAAATCGATACCACGCATCGCCCAATCGAATGAAAGGCTCGAGTTCGGAACTTTCCTCGAGCAGTGGTGCGATGATCCCAGTCGCTGTCGCATTTTGAAAGGATACGATAGCGGATTGATGGTCGCGCTCGGCTTGACGACCAAACCACGTTTTTAGCGCCTTTGCGTCTGCGGGCTCGCCTCGACTGCGCTTGCGCGCAAGAGCCGACATTGGGCCCTCCTGCAGCTTCATCGCATCCTCGTCGGCAGTCGCGAGATCGAGAAGCATGCGCCCCTTGTCCACAAAGAGACGGCGAGGCGCGCCTTTCGTAACGCTCAAATTCATCTACATACGGAGATTGCGCCCCTTCGTTCATGAACAAAACGCCAGCGAGTTGCGGATGCGCCATCGCTAGAATGGACTCTGCTGTGCGCGCCATCGCGTCGTGAAATCCATGCCGAAAGCCTGGGCCATTTCGAGGGACGGAAACCAAGAATCTCTCGGTTCGCGATGGTCCCTTGAGGTCGACAACCAGCGTCAGATCCTCTGGATTCCGACCCGCCTCGCACGGGCCTCCAGCGCAAGCGAGCCTCATGTGAACGACGTACGATGGTGCCCCAGCGAGTAGCTTCTGGAGCATCCCGCGTATTTCGGAGGTAGATACTTCGACCCCTACGAGCTTGAACGAGACCGGAGAGTCCGCCCCCGAATTGATGCTGGGAAGGTTACTCAGCTTGACGAATTCGCGGACACCTTTGATTTTGAGATTGACTTCGTCCACAACCATCTCGGGCAAGTCTATGTCCGTGGCGATGTTCTGCAAGACGCTTTCAGAACTGGGGTCGAGAGTGACAGCGATCCGAACGTCCCGAAAATCTCGCGAGATCACGACAACCGCCACCACCACGGTCAATGCCGCCAGAGCGAGCAACGCCACCGAACGCACGACGGCAAAGCTCGCGTCGGCCCAGGCACGCACAGCGGCTGCCGTCGATATCCCTGCCGCGCGAACGGCCTCGACGCGAACTGCGGTGTCCTCGCGCCCTTGACCATCGGCATCGCGTGAGGCCGTAGGCTTTTCGGGTGGGTTTGTCTGATGGATCTCCATGTGAAGGGTTCGTTCCCACGCGATATTCACCAAAATGGGAAGATGCGTCCACACCTATGAACAGTCGCAAGGACGATGTGAACGCCGATTCGTTGCGCTCATATGCGACCATTGTCCAAGGCATCGGTTATCGGCGAAGCGTTGGCCATGGCGGTCTCATGACCGCGCCTCTCGCTCTGCATCACGTTTCGCGGTAAGGTCGACGACCTTTTTTGAGAGGAGCCTAGAGCCTCTTGTCGATAAATATCTCTGCGTCCATGTCTAGCTTTCGGCTTGCGAGGCTCGTGCTAATCAACGCGTCAGCGAGGTCAATAGGTAGCCGTGACCGCAGATTCGCGACAGCATTCCCCGTTCGATCCTCATGACCCGCACGAAGCCCTCCTCGATTCCCGATCCCGAACCACTCGAGGCAAACAAATGGCTCGTGACGATCTCGATCGGCTTCGGATCGCTCATGGCATCCATCGACTCGTCGATCGTCAACGTGGCCATGCCTCACATCCGTGGTTCGGTAGGCGCGACGATTCAAGAAATTACCTGGGTCTCCACCGCATACATCATCGCGATGGTCCTGGTGATGCCTTTGACGGGCTTCCTTGGCGCGCTGTTCGGACAGAAGCGCGTATATCTCGCTAGCCTCATCATCTTTGTCGCTGGCTCGATGCTCTGCGGAATCGCCCGTTCGCTTCCTACGCTGGTGGCCTACCGAGCGATCCAAGGTTTCGGTGGCGGTGCCCTCCAGCCCACGCAGCAAGCGATCCTGCGTCAGACATTTCCGCCGAAGGAGCAGGGCATGGCTATGGCCATGTTTGCCATGGTGATCATGGTCGGCCCTGCGGTGGGACCGACGCTCGGAGGATGGCTGACCGACAACTACAGCTGGCCTTGGATTTTTTACATCAATGTTCCCATCGGGGCGATTGGCATCTTCATGACATGGCGGTTCGTCCGCGAACCCGCCGACGTGCTCCTCGCCAATCGCGCTCGAGCCGTCCAGCAGCGCAAGAACCTCGACATCGCGGGCATCGTGCTCCTTGCGATAGCGGTTTCAACGCTTCAATACGTTCTCGAGGAGGGTCCGCGCAACGATTGGTTCGAGTCACCGGCGATCCGAACTTGTTCGTTCGTCATGGTGCTCGCCAGCGTGACATTCGTCGTCCGAGAGCTCACCGCCACGGCGCCGGTGGTCGACCTGCGCCTGCTTAGCGACGGCACCTACTGCTCTGCGACGCTTCTTGGCGGCGTGATGTTCGCGATGCTGATGGGAAGCATGTTCCTCCTTCCCCTCTTCATGCAGGAGCTACTTGGGTACAATGCCACGCAGTCGGGCTTGGCGCTGATGCCTCGAACGCTCGCCATGATACCGCTCATGCCGGTGGTCGGGCGCTTATACAACCGAGTGCACCCGGCGTTGATGATTGGCTTTGGTGTGCTGCTCTTTAGCCTCGGCAGCTATGAGTTCAGCCACGTGACGCTCGAAAGCTCGGTGTTCAATATCGTCTTGCCGATGGTCATCACGGGCGTGGGTTTCGCCTTCCTATTCATTCCGCTGGCTACCGTCGCACTCGATCACGTTCCCCGCGCGAAGCTTGCCGACGCCGCGGGACTCAATTCCTTCATTCGCCAGATAGGCGGCTCTATCGGCCTTACCGTCTTCGCCACCCTCCTCGAGCGCTACGCGACGCGCGCGGGCTCCGCGGTTGCGACCCACGTCACTCTGCTCCGACCCGAGGTCTGGCAGCAAATGATGGGCATACAGTCGCTGCTTACGCGCCGCGGGATGGACGTGGTATCCGCGCAGTGGGCATCGCTGCGCGCTCTCGCGGGTCGTGTCGTTCTCCAGGGCATGGTACTCGCCTATGAGAAGGTCTTCCTGCTACAGGGCATTGTGTTCCTCGGAGCGCTGCCACTCCTTTTCTTCTTGAAGGTCGATCGCCACAAGCATGGCGCCCCTGTCGAGTTGCCGCTGGAATAAAGAAACCATGTCACAGATGTCAGTCTCTCAGCCATCGCCTGCGTCGACCGAAGCCGGTGCCCAGGGCGCCAGGAATCGCGTGCGTCCATACGCGATCCTCGGAGCGATCGTCGCGTTTGTTTTGGTCGCATATGGCCTCTTCACGTGGATGACGCGCGGGAAAGAAAATACGGACGACGCTCAGATTGATGCGGACGCTGTCGCCGTCTCGACGCGGGTGATGGGAACCGTGCTGAAAGTCTTTGTGACCGACAATCAACCGGTCAAAAAGGGCGTTCTCATAGCCGAAGTCGACCCCGCAGACCTGGCCGCCAAGGAAAAACAGGCCGAAGCCGAGCTTGCGGCGGCTCGCGCGCAGGCCCAAGCTGCTGACGCCCAAGTCGCCATCGTCACCGCCATGTCGAAGGGCGGACTGTCAGCGGCTCGCGCGCAACTCTCTGGATCGACCACTTCGGTCGCGCGAGCCAACGCAGAGATCACGGCCGCGCAAGCCGCGGTGGTCCGCGCGCAGGCGCAGGCGAGCCAAGCCGAGACCGACCTCACCCGGGCCGAGTCCCTGCTGAAGGACCAGGCGATTCCAAAGGCGCAGGTCGATTCGGCTCGTTCCAACGCGCAGGCTTCCAACGCTGCGCTTGCCCAGGCGCGGGCGCAGCTTGCGGTCGCTGAGGATCTGAAGAACACCGCGCTCACGCGCATCACTGAGTCCGCCGCGCACGTCGAGCAGAGTGCTCCCGTCGAGTCCCAGCTCGCCACCGTGCACGCAAACGCCGAACTCGCTCATGCACGCGCGGATTCGGCCGAGGCTGCGCTGCAGCTCGCCAAGCTCCAGCTTTCGTATACGCGTATCGAAGCGCCCGTCGATGGCGTCCTATCGCGCCTTGCGGTGCACGAGGGGCAGCTCATGCAAGCCGGACAGCAGGTGGTCGTCGTCGTGCCGAATACTACGTATGTCATTGCCAACTATAAAGAAACGCAGATAGGTTCGATGCATGTCGGCCAGCGAGCCGAGATCGATGTCGACGCGTATCCGGGCAGGACATTCGCTGGTCATGTCGAGAGCACTTCTCCGGGCACGGGCGCTCGCTTCTCGCTCCTTCCGCCCGACAATGCATCTGGCAACTTCGTCAAGGTCGTACAGCGAGTCCCCGTCAAGATCGCTTGGGACAGCGTACCCTCAGACGTCAAACTTTCGGCTGGAATGTCCGTCGATGTCACGGTCGTCACACGGTGAAGGGATGCCATGAGACATGTTCACGGAGGGCCGCGCCTCTTAAAAGGTGACCCACGACCTGCTGCCGCGCGAATCGAATCGCATGGCGGCCTCGCTCGACGAATATTTCTTGCGCTCTGCCCAACCTCACGGCCTCCGAATCGAATGCGACACTTGCGGCCCTCTATGATTGCCATCGCAATCGGCTCTTTCGCGTGTTTCTCGACATTCGTCGCGCTCGCTCAGCCCATAACGCCCCCTTCGACCGTCAGAACCACGAGCCTACCTGAGGCCGTGGCCATCGCGCTTCGTCAGAGCCCGGACATTCTGACTCGACAGGCTGAACTCGATGACGCCGAAGGCCAGCGAGCGGAAGTTCGCGGCCAATTTGGCCCCAAACTGCGCGTCGACGCGAATCTTCAGCAATGGAATTCACCCTTCGACTTGCCCTTCGGACCCGAGGTATTCCGCGTCCGTGAGGCATTCACGTGGACGGTGAGTCCGACCATCATACAGCCGATTACGCAGCTATTGACCATCTTCGATCAATACAAGATGCAGGACTTTGGTGTCGACATCGCAGGCATTCGGCGCGAGGTAGCCCGTCGCGATGTCGCGTTCCAGGTCGTCCAAGGATATTATCGCCTCCTAGAAGCACAGAGACTGTCCGAAGTGGCCGATGCATCGGTCGCGCAGCTCGAAGCCCAACGTAGGGTGGCACAATCGCAGTTCGACAATGGCGTCATTGCAAAGAACGACCTTCTGCGAGCTCTACTTGCCCTCGCGAATGCCAAGCAACGAGCGATTCAAATACGCGGGCAGATCATTCTTTCGCGAGGCGCTCTGAACACGGCGATGGGATTGCCACCTGACACGCCCTTCGAACCCGTTGCGTTCTCGGGCGAACTGCCGTCGCTCGGCGAAAGGACGATTGAGTTTGCGGAAGACTCGGCCGTTGCACAGCGACTCGAGATAGCTGAAGCGAAGAGCGACATTGCACGTGCGAAAGCTGGCGTAGGGGTCGCGAAAGACAGACTACTTCCTCAAGTCAATGCGATGGGAAACTATACGCATTTCGAAGGGTCCCAGTTTCAGCAAGTGGACGCTGCCTATATCGGCTTGTTCGCGTCCTGGGACGCGTGGGATTGGGGAACCACAATCAGCGGAATTCGCAGGGCGGACGCTCAGGTCGATCGATTGCGAATTGCTCACAAGAAGCTCGAAGACCAAGTGCGCACGGAGGCGCGGCAAGCGTTCGTCAACGCAACAACAGCGAGAGAGGCGCTTGATGTCTCTAGAGCAGCAATATCTGAAGCTGAAGAGAACTTCCGTATCGTGACCAAGAAATTCGAAAACAATTCCGCCACGTCGTTCGACGTCATCGACGCCGAGGCTCTTCTCACGCAGGCGCGCGGCCAGATAGAGACGGCTCGTTACAACTATCTCATTGCGAAAGCTGCTCTGAACCGGGCGACTGGCAGGACGATGGAAAGCGAACGCTGAACGCCCACACGCATTGTTGGATTGGTCGAATCTAGGAAAATACCCTAGTTTGGGGAGATGCGAGGCGCTCGAGCGACCGTACGGCGTGTCAATCTTGACGCGCTTCCGTGCATCGTCGTCGAACCGGATGCGCCTCTGGGGGCCGCGGTGATGGCTCACGGATACGGGGGATGCAAAGAGGAAATGCTCGGGCTCGCGGTTCGGGCTTCGGAGCTGGGCCTCGCGGCGTACGCGATCGACCTGCGGGGCCACGGAGAGAACGTTGCACCGTTGGATGCTCACGTCGCACACGATGTCGAAATCGCCATCGCTTGCGCGCGGCGCCACGGGAGGGTTGCCGCGATCGGACATTCTCTCGGCGGGCGCCTGGCACTGGACTCCTCTGCCGACTACGCGATCGGAATCGCCCCGGCTCTCGCCTCGCACTACGGACCTCGAACGCGCGCGATCCTCGGGTCCACTCGAGATGGTCGTGTGCGTCAACCTTCGCCCGATACAATCTTCAGCGTACTCTCAGCAGCCCCGTCGTTCAAGGTTCATCCCTCGCGACCAGCGATCGTCATTCATGGCTCGCGAGACCTCCCTGAAGTCACGTCCGCCTGCCGATCATGGGCCGAGCGCGGATGCCCCTGCATCGAGATCGAGAACGCTCTCCATGGTGACATCTGTTTCCTGGAGCAGACGTTCGGCGAAGTCGCCAAAGCCGTGTCGGCCTGGTTTCCCCGAAACGCGCGAACCGCGTGAATCCAGTTGAGGACTGGGGCTTGCCATTCGTCGTACCATAAGGACATGACCATGCCCCATTTTCGAGGAAGCATCGCCGTTGCTTCGTTCCTTCTCGCTGCTGTCGCGGGATGCCGCGACGAGGCCAAGCTGAGCGCTGCATTGGCGCAGCGGGATGTGACCGAGCTTGCAGCGCTCGTCGAGCAGGACGTCGCTGAAGTCAAGAGAGGACTGCCCGAGGGCGCGAGGCGCCTCGCTCCGCTGGTCGCCAATCACACCGATCCCGGGCAGAATCTTCCCGACGTGCGAAGAGCCCTGCTGCGCGTCAGAAGCGATGTCCCCGATCTGTTCATGGCCAAATCGACATTCTTTGCTCTCGCCAACCCGAACGGAGTGGCCATTCGCAACGATCTCGAACAGGATGTGATGGCGGGCCAGAATCTATTTTCCAGTTTTCCCGCACTGGCGAAGGCCAACGATGGCTTCGCTTCGACGACCGGATCATTTCCAAATAGCTTCACCGCGAACGGTCCAGACCGTGACTGGATGGCAGCCGTGCCCGTCCGGCGCGAAGACAGTACCACCGGCGCTCTATTTGTTACTGGCTGGACCTACCGCACGTTTGCACGACATCTGCAGGAATCTCTCAAAGATAGACTCGTGGCGCGTGCAGGATCCGGCGAGGTCAACGGAAAGATGCCGGTCTTCTATACGTTCGTGTTCGATGCTTCTGGTGTTTATGGGGATCGTCTCACGCCCGCTCTGGACGAAAAGGCCATGAACGCGCAGGACTTCGAGACGAGGACCAGTACGGGTATGGCTCTGGGAAATGTGATCATCGAAGACCGACACTTCGGTTTTGCCGCGATGCGAACGCCGCCGCTCGGGCAGGATGTCGGCATTGTCGTTTTACGAAGCGAGACGTAAGACCGTATCCCGACCCAACCCGACGGCGATTCCTTCCGAGCACGCCAGAGGTCAGCGCTCCTCGGAGCTTAAGGGCAACCGTCGGTTGCCCGCAGCAGAACATCCAAGAGCCAGACGAGCCTCGCTTCATCCAATCGGCGGCTGCTCTATTCCTCGGGCGCGCGTCCGAGCGCATGAATGCCCGCGCCGAGCATCGCCCACCCGACCACGACGAGCACGCCGGCGAATCCCTGTTGAAATCGAGTTCTCCCCGCGCCGGGCGTTCCCAACACCGGCGCCGTCGCAGCGACCGCCAACCCGAGGATGGCTGTGCATGCCCCAGCCCGTAACAATCTCGTCAAGAAAGGGACCGAGCGCGTCGTGAACCGTCGGCGCATCAGGCGGAACGCTAGCCGATGCGCTCCTTGGCAGCTAGTTTCTCTCCATGCCGCGCTTCGCCGCCATCGACGTCGGCTCGAACGCCATCCGCCTTCGCATCGTGGATGCCGATAGGCCCTCGAGCGGGAGTGCACGTCAGCTACCCCTCCTGGAAAACGGAGAAAACGGAGGTCAGCGCGACTTCTTGAATGAAGTCGTCACGTTGAGATCCCCCGTGAGGCTCGGCGCGGAAGTGTTCGGCGGTGGGCGGCTTGCTCCGAGCTCGATCGGCCGGGCTTGTGAGGCACTCCGCGGCTTTCGGGCCGAGATGGATCGCGCGCAGGTCGACGCCTATCGCGCCGTGGCCACGAGTGCCGTCCGCGAGGCAAAAAATGGTGCCGTGCTCATCGAACGGGTTCGTCGGGAAGCGGGAATCGAGCTTGAAGCGATAGAGGGGATAGAGGAGGCACGGCTTATACAACTTGCCGTGACTCGTCGCCTGTCGCTCGGTTCGCAGCGCGCTCTCTTGATCGATGTCGGCGGAGGCTCCACGGAACTCACGTTGCTCGATCATGGACAGGCCGAATATACGACCTCATTACCGATTGGAACCGTGCGACTGCTCGAGACCTTTATGCGCGGCGCAGAGACGATGAATCACGCGCGCCAACGACTTATCGAGGAAACCATCGACCGGGCTCTTGCGGAAGCAATTCCCCATATCGAACGCGTCGATACACTCGTAACAACCGGCGGAAGTGTCGACACACTGCTCGATCTCTGCCCAGCTGACGGGCAAAAAGGGGCGATCGACGTATCTTCTGCACGAGCCTTGTTCAAGAAGATGCGCGAGGTAACTACCGAAGAGCGGCGCAACACGTGGAACCTTCGTCCTGACCGAGCCGACACGATTCTCCCAGCGCTTGTCATCTTTCTTCGCTGTGCGGACGCGTTCCAGCAGCGCACGTGGATTGCCCCGGGGGTGGGGGTCTCGGCGGGAGTCCTCCTTGAGCTCATTGACCGTCACTTCGACGTCTGGGATGCGCATCGAGAGGCCAATGAGATTCTCGAGGCGTGTGCGCGTCTCGGACGCCGATTCAAATTCGATGAGCCACACGCCCTCCATGTCGGCCGTCTTGCCACTCAGCTGTTCGACGACCTACGGGAGGTTCACGCATTTGGTCATCGAGATCGGCTACTCTTGCGCTGTGGAGCCATGCTGCACGATGTAGGAGATTTCCTGCACTATAGTGGTCACCACAAGCACAGCTATTACATCATTCTTCACTCCGACATCATGGGCATACACCCAGAAGAGCGAGCAATCATCGCGAATATTGCGCGCTACCATCGCAAAGGTCCTCCGGACAATGCACATGTTAATTTTCGTGAACTCTCCAAGGAAGCTCGAGGAAAGGTTCGCGGCCTCGCCGCAATCCTTCGCATAGCTGACGCGCTCGATCGAGAACACCGTCAGAAGGTCGAGAACGTGCGAACGGTCGTAGATCGAGAGGCGGGCCGCATCGTCCTCTATCTGCGCGGGGACAAAGAGCGAGAACTTGAGGAGTGGTCTCTCGAAAACAAAGCGTCCATGTGGCGGGAAGAATATGACTTGGACGTGCAACTAGCTGAGGATCCCATCGCATGATGCGACGTCGGTCGTGGGGGATACTCGTAGTCGGGTTCGTCGGCTGCTCGCCGAGTCCGCTTCCCGATCCGCGAATCGCTGCCCGCGCCTACGCCGCGGCGGCACAAGCCGGCGACGCGGACGCAATCTACGGGATGTTGTCTGCAACCTCGCGACGGGCGCTTACGCCGGCCCAGTTTCGCGGCTTGGTCTCCGGCGAAAAGCGGGAGCTCGCACAGCAATCGGTGGATATTTCGAGCACAGACCGGCGCGTTCAAGCTATGGCCACCCTGCGATTTCCCGATGGCGAGGAGGCCAGGATGGAATTTGGCGCTGGCCGATTCTGGATATCTGCCGCTGGCGCGCTTCCTGGTGCTGGGAGAACTCCGGAGGAAACTCTCGATGCTTTGCGCCGTGTTCTCGCGCGTCGAAGTTACGCCGGGCTTCTGAGTGTCCTCACGCCGTCCACGCGAGCAGCGATGGAACACGACTTTAGGACGCTTGTAGACGGCCTCGCCGAACCAGATTCGCTAACGCTTCGGCCCGCAGGGGATACGGTCTCGGTTGCTGTCCCCGGCGGCCATCAAGTCACGTTGCGGCGTGAGGGGGGTCTGTGGAAGGTCGACGACTTTGATTGAGCGTGTTGGCAGTTATGTGGTGCCCGCGATGCTCTTCGCCTGCCTTTGGTCGGTTCTGGCAATCCCGCGACCTGCGAACGCCTTTGGGGACGTTGGCGCTTTTGATCCGCGCGCCCTGCTTACAGGCACGATGGCGACGGTTCCTCGAGCTTCCGCTCTCGATCGCTGGTCTTGGGAGCTTGTGCAGCGCACCAGTGCGCCCGCGCGGCTCCACGCTAGTTCTGTTCGGGCCGATGACCCTGCAATTGTTGACAGTCCGTTTCTGGTTTGGAGCGGGGATTCAGAAGTTGCTAGGCTGACGGGCGCGGAAGTGGCGGGTCTGCGACGGTTCTTTTCGCTAGGAGGACTCCTGCTGGTCGACGACGCAGCGGCAGGAGCGAACGGAGAACCCAGCGGATTTGGGATCTCGGCAAGAAGGGAACTCGCTCGCGTGCTGCCCGATCGAGTTGCAGCGCCCCTCGGACGGGACCACGTGCTCTTTCGTTCATTCTATCTTCTCGATCGAGCCGTAGGCCGGATCGAGGGGCCTCCGACGCTCGAATCCATAGGGCGAGGTACCGACACTCAGGTACTTCTCAGCGAGCATGACTTGAGTGGTGCGCTCGAGCGAGAGACCGGCGGAGCCTGGAAACATGCGGTCATTCCGGGCGGGGAAGGTCAGCGCGAACAAGCCATTCGCCTCGCAATCAACATTGCGATGTACTCCCTCTGCTCCACATACAAAGATGATCAGGTTCACGCTCCGTTTTTGATGCGACGTCGCGCACGATTGGCTCCATGAGAACGTGTCGCGGCACCGGTGTCGCCATAGCGCCAAACACCATCGCACCTCGTGAATTCGCTTCGCCAGGGTTTGCGCGATGACGACTCACCTCGGGAGAGCCTCGGATTTGCCGCTGTGGGCGGTCGCGTTCGCCGCTGTTCTTGCGGCCTCGAGCGTCCTTTGGATGCTCATTGAACTCGGAACCCGAGAAAGCCGACATGGAGTCATCGCAATCACCGGCATTCTCGCCAACGTGGCATTTCTCGCCGCGGTCGTTCGCCCGGCATGGATATCCACTGTCGAATCGGTCGTGGGCGCACGCATCACCATTCTCGCCGACACGTCGCGGTCCCTGGCGTTGGCCGACGAGGATGGGCGACCGCGCTGGGAAACGCGCGATGGAGTCATCAGCAAACTTCGAGCGAGTGACCCGGAATCTCAGTTCACCGTTCTTGGCTTCGACGAAGGCGCACCCAAGCCGTGGGTGCGAGGGAATGCGGAAGGTCGCCGAAGTGACCTCACTAGCGCCTTACAATCGCTCACCCAATCACCCGGCGAACGCCCATCTGCCGTCATTGTCGTAAGCGACGGTCGACTGGACGATCCACCGGAAAACGCATCGGATGCGGAACTCCGCGGGTTCGGCGACATACTTCGAGTCCCTGTGCATACGATTGCGACGACCCGCCGTGATCCTCCCGATGCCAGCGTTCGACACGTTTCCTTCGCAGGGGCGGTCGTGGCGCACGTTCCGACTCCTATTCAGGTTGAGGTGGGCTGCGCGGGATTCCGCGAATGTGGAGAGCTGCCCGTGACGGTTCGTGAGCTCTCGGACGATGCTCCGCCCCGCACGCTCGCAACCGGCATCGCCGATGCTCAACCGGGTCGTGCCACCTTGGATCTGTCCATCACGATGGAGCATGCGGGAGGGCACATTCTTGAAATTGCAGTCGGCGCCCCACAGGGTGACTTCTTGGCAGCCAACGATAGACGCTTTTTGCGAGTGGACGTGACGCGCGAGCGGGTTCGCGTGCTCCACGTAGCCGGTCGGGTAACGAACGACGTTCGGGCTCTCAGGCAGTGGCTGAAGCGCGACGCCTCCCTCGATGTCGTGGCGTTCTTCATACTCCGCACCCGTCATGACGTATCCAGCGTGCCATCGTCGCAGCTGTCCCTCATTCCGTTTCCGGTGGACGAGCTTTTCCAAGAGCATCTTTCGAGCTTTGACGCCGTCGTACTTCAAGACTTCGACGCCCAACCCTATGGTCTCGAGAGATACTTCAGCGATCTTGGGCGCTACGTGCGCGCTGGAGGCGGCCTGGTCATGGTGGGAGGCGAGAACGCGTTTGTAGCGGGCGGGTATGCCGGCTCGCCACTGGCCGACGTGCTGCCGGTCACACTGGACATGACGCACCTCACCACGAGCGCGGATCCGTCCGACTTCACGCCGGAATGGACTGCCCAGGGGCTCGGCGCTCCGATCCTGGGTCCTCTTCGCGACGCAATCGGACAAGCCATTCCGACGATGACCGGCGCGAATATCCTCGGGGATCTCCGGATCGGAGCCATCTCGCTTTGGTCACACCCAGAGAGACTGACCCCCAAGGGGGCGCCCATGCCGGTGCTGGCTGTTGGACAATCCGGTGAAGGTCGAACGATCGCGCTTGGCGTCGACGGAACCTGGCGCTTGCAGTTCTCCGAACTCGGTGCCCGATCTGCTGGACGGGGATATGGAGCGCTTTGGGACGGCCTGCTCGGATGGCTCATGCACGAACCTCGATTCGAACTTGCGCGTCTCGACCTCGACCGCGGATGCACCGCTGGATATCCGACCGGCGCGGAGGCTAGAATTCTCGCGGGAGTCGAGACTACCAGTTCGAGTCTCTCGCTCGAAATCCGAAGTTTGAATGGCGGAAATTCTCGCGGGATCGTCGAAGTTCCGCACCCTACCGACAGCGTCGCCCACGTCGAGATTCCGCCTCTCGACCCCGGTGGTTATGAAGGACGCCTCATGGCTGGATCGACCCTTGTCGCAAAAAACGAATTCGCCTGTGAACAAGGGGGCGACGAGTGGGCCGACTCTCGGCCAGGTCCGGAGCTACTGGCGTCCCTCGCCCGAGTCACAGGAGGGACATTTTCCTTCGTGTCCGATGCTCGAAAGCTTTCCCTCCCGCGCGCCATTAGGGTGAATGCCAAGCGAGTCGTCCAGCCAATTCTTCCTCCTTGGGCGCTATCGCTCACAGCAGCCGCGCTGCTCGGACTGCATTGGGTGCTGCGACGGCGAGACGTTCTTCTTTAGGATCGCACGGATGGTCGGAGCAAAAGGATGGATGCTTGCATGGGCTCTGACCGCTCGAGCGGCGAGCGGGCTCGCGTGGCCAGACGCCACTATGCAGGCGGAGCGCGATCTCTCCTCCGCAACGAGTGCGACACGTCGGACAGCCGTCGAGCGCCTCCCGGGATTGCGACAAGCCGACGCCATACGTCTGGTGCTCATGGCACTCCAGGATCCGGAAGAATCCGTTCGGATGACCGCCGCCGATATGGCGATCAGGCTCCACGTAGCGGGCGCGACGGAACTGACTACATCATGGCTGAGCGCGGCGACGCCCCAGCTTCGGGCAAAGGCGTGCGAAGTGGCCCGCTCTCTCCCCGATCCTCGGGTAGTTCCTGGCCTCGCGAGAACGCTTGGGGATTCAAGCCCAGAAGTGCGCTCGTGGGCTGCGGAAGCCCTGGGGCATCAACACTCGAACGATGCCACGCCACCGCTGCTGGGGCGTCTCGATGACCAGAATCCCGACGTTCGCCTTGCCGTCGTTCGCGCTCTCGCACGACTACGAGATGACCGCGCGGTGCTCCCACTGATTGCAAAGGTGGAGGACTCATCGCAGGACGTACGCCAAGCGGCTATCGGAGCACTCAGCTCTCTCGGTGACCTTCGTTCGGCCTCGGTTCTCATGCTCGCGCTGCGCGACTCGAACGCGGGCGTCCAGCGCGACGCCCTGCGAGCCCTTGGGCGCCTACGAGTCGGAGATGCCGTGGACTCGATCGCATCATTTGCCACCGATCGCGTTCGAGCGACCCGAGTCGTCGCGATCCAAGCACTCGGCAACATCGCCTCGCCCCGAGCGCTCCGTGCTCTCATCAACTTGATCGGTGTCGGGGACGACAACGTCGGCCCGCTCGACCCAAGCCCCGTTCGAGATGCGCTCGTCGAGTGCGGCAAAGCCGCCGCCGAGCCTTTGGTTGCCGTTCTGGAGACACAGACCTCTCCGTCGATCGCGTCGAGCGCAGCGTGGGTGCTCGGGAGGCTCGGTAGCCATGCACAAGCGAATGCCATCGTCGATTCTATGCGCAGGGGTGTACTTCCGATTGCCGCTGCGCTTGCCGCCTTGGCGGGAGCCGGATCGCCCTCGGATATCCCCGTCGTTCTTGAGTTCGTTTCGAGTTCAAACCGCACGATTCGTGATCAGGCGATGTCGACCGCTGCCTCACTTCTCGATCCGTCCCGCCCGGACGGACGCGTGGTCGAGCCACTCGCAGCTGCGCTGCTCGAATCCAACACAACTCCGAGCGAGCAGGCTCGCCTCGCCTATCTTCTCGGCAGATCCGGAGCCCCTCGAGCCGCGCCGCTCTTGGCATCTCTCGCCGTCGCGTCGGACGCGAGCGTGCGCCTTGCGGCCATCGATAGCCTCGGAATGATCGGAGCATCGGACGGGCAAGAGATTGTGCTCGCTGCGATGGAATCCGACGATGCCATGGTCCGCGTTCACGCTGGGGCAGCACTCGGCCACATCGGAGATGCGCTGGCCGCGCGGAAGCTCGTTGAGAGAATCGACAGTGACGACGAGATCGACCGCGCGAATGCTTGGGTCGCTCTCGGGGGAATTCTTGCGCGATATCCAGACGACAAGGCAGTATCTCGACTTGCATCGAGACTTCAAGTCGCGGTGGGCGCGGCTCGCGACTCGGTCGCCGAAGTCATCGGTCGCACATCTCTGTTGCCGGCGTTGAAGGTGCTTGGCCCGCTCACGACGTCTTCCGATCCGGACGACCGGAGAATCGCAACGGCGATGCTAGCTGGGTTCGGAAATTCACCCGACGCGAGAGCACTTGTGCGCGCGCGACTCGCCGATCAAGACGTATCGGTTCGCGCCCAAGCAGCCTGGTCAATCGGAAGTATTGGCGACGAGAACGACATAGCGCAGCTGAGCGCTCTCGCGACAGTGCCCTCGATCGATGTCGCGACAAACGCTGTCGCCGCAATTGGCTATATTCTTGGAAGGAGGGAATCGCTCGGACATCTTGGAAACCCAGGAACCGTTCTCTGTCCTCTTGCAGCGGACGAACGTGCCACAGTCCGTGCAAACGCCCTCGCTGGCCTCGCGCTGGCCGCGGGGCGCTGCGACACGGGCGCGGCGGGGGGGACCGCATTGCCTCTGCGTGGCGATGAGTCGGTTCGTGGTGCCACCGCGGCCGCCGTGTCTCGCGCTGCTGCGGTTGGCCAGGATTACGGGGCACCTCGGCGATGTGAGGACGGCGATCCGTCGGGGCGCTTCTCGCGCTCTTGCCGGCGACCAACCTTCGCAAGGGGTATCGTTCCTGGATTTCTCGCATACGTCGTTCCCTATGGGGAGGACGCTCCTCGAGCAGGAGCCATGTTTTGCATGCAACTCGGGGATGGCTTCGTTCGATTGGGAACCCTAGATCGCCGCGGTGCGATATCTGACCCGGTTTCACGTGGCGGGGTCATCTCGCTTTGTAATCCCCCGCCGTGACGAGATCAGCGTGACCCTCGCGTGCATGATACCGTCGGAGGGTGCGAAGTCGCAAAACGCGAGATGTGCTCGCCACCCCCGAACTCATGAGCGCGATTCTCGACCGCGCCGGTGAGTCGAAATTCTGTCACCGAACGGCGGTGATGCCGCAGACATTGTGGCGCGGCGCAGTGGGGGCCCGCATCGCGGAGCGCGCGACTCCGGTATCGATCACGGGAACTACGCTCGTGCTTCGCGTTCCAAGCAGCGTCTGGGCAAACGAACTGTCCCTCCTCAGCGAGCAGCTGTGTTTGCGTTTGCGAGAGCGAGGAATTGAAGTGAACGAACTTCGATTCCGTGTGGGCGATACTCCGGCGATCGAGCGACCCGCGCAACGACGTATGAGTCGCAAGGTTCCGTCGACGTGCGTGCTCCCCGAAAACCTTCTCGAGAACATAAATGCCGTCGAGGACGAATACCTGCGACGCTCGATTTCCCTTGCGGCAGCCGCAAACCTCGCATGGCAGGCATACGGCACGAGCGACACTGAACGCGAAGTCAGCGGAGCCCAGCGTGGCGCTCGAGCCCCTCAAGCCTATGAAAAAGGAACTTCTCCGCCGGCCCAAACGTCGCCACCCGCGGACGCAGCGACCCGACGTAGGCTCGAAATTTCGGAAGGTCGACGTCGGTAGCGCGGCGAAAGGCGGAATATAGTTCGTCAACGACTGGCCCCGCACACGGGCGCCCTTCGAGCTCGTAGAGCTCCACCACGTAATCTACCCAGGAACCCTTCCCTGTTGCCGTAGCGAGCTTGGCGGCAAACCGACCCACGACGTCGACGAGAGCGGGAACCGGATGTTTGCCATTTCGGCATGACTCCATGACATCCACAAGCAGAGTTCCGACCAAACGCAAGGCCTCGTCGACCCGCCCCATGGCAAGCGCCTTCTCGCCGACCCCGGTGAGCATCTCAAGCGCATCACCGCGACGGTAGGTATTTGTCTCCGGCTCTGCGGCCGGCGAGCCATCGAACCGGCCGGTCGACGACAATCCGCTCGGTTTCGACTCAGGGCGGACACCCGCAAACATCTCCTCCGAAATGGTGTCGTTGTTCGCGCCGTCACCGGGAACACTCACAGTAAGTTCCTGGTCACCCAAGGAGATACGATCGCCCGCAGACAACTGGGTGCGTTCGGCGATTTTCTCGCCGTTGACCAGCACACCATTTCGACTCGCCAGATCCTCGATCCACAGTCCGTCGGCAGTCACGATGAACAACGCGTGTCGACGGGACACGAGCGGATCCTCCAGCGACAACTGACAGCTTGCACTGCGCCCCACCACGAGCTCGCCCCTCGCGAGCTCCAGGTCCTGATTTTGATGACGCAATCGAAACTGCATATCTTGGCCATTAATAGAACATGAGAACCATCGGTTCGCCACAGTTCCTTCGAGAGGTTCTAAAACGGCTCAACACCTTCGGGCAGCGGAAATCCAGTCGTTACGACCACCCGAACGTTCGGGGCGACAGATCGAAGGGCCGGCACGATCACGCTATCGCGTGTCGTCGCGACTCCTGGGCATCCGGAGCAGGTTCCCACCAGGTGGAGATGCACTTCATCGCCATTGAACTGCACCGAATGCAAAGTTCCGCCGTCGCCCCGGATGAGCGGGCCTAGCACGTCGCGACATACGCGTGCGACGTCGTTCCTCTGAGTTTCGTCCATTGGACCCGCGCAGGACCTAATTATTGCTCGGTCGCGAAGTCCCGTTCACACTCGAGTGTCGCCCTGCGTTTCCTTTTCCTGCACCAGCATCCGATTCGTGAGTTGCATTCGGGTCGATGACTCCTCCCTTCGTGACAGCAGCAATGGCAGGATCGATCGCGAAGGGATCCACTGGTTTACTCGATCGAAGTGAATCCAAGTTGCGCAATGTATTCTTGTCTTCCATGACGAGGCCGACGATATGTTCGCCAGTTCGATCGATGGCCCGAAGATGCGTCGACCGATCTTGCCAGTCGGCTTCGACCCTCTCGAGGGCCTGAGCGGGATTGGCAGCACGAATCCGTGCCGAAACGCCGAACTTTGTATTCAACTTCGTGACGGCCTGCTGAAACGTGCCTCCGAGGACCCCATCGGGCGCGAGCGCCACTTCATCGTAAACCTTCCAGAGATGGTCCTTCATGAAAAAGAAAAAGCGCGTGCCACTATCTCTCGTTAGGCGCAACACCGCTTCTCCGTTTCGATACGTGTACTCCAAATGGATCGGGGTTACGTCGTAGCCAGTCGGAGTATCCCCAAATAGTGTGTAGCTTCGTTCAAAGTTGACCTTGCGGTTATTGCGGTCGGCCTCGACCTGCTCCTGGTCTAGACCCGGCTGGATCTTCGCAAGCCGCCCGGCGTACTCCTTGTCCAGTATCCCTCCAGTTTTATTGTAGAGAGCGATGACGTCTGGACGAGACATGCCCCACGTGAGCTCACTTTCCATCATGCTGGCGAGCGACGGCGCGCTGGGAGCTTCCCCTCGTAAAACGGACGCCCGCGGCGGGGCAGCCGTCGCGGTAACAACAAGCAGAGCGCCCACGGCGACGAGCGCGGCGGCCAACGTAGCGGATTTCATCGACATGCCTCCAGGGTACACGCGACTGCGTGCTGGGATGGACGGAACTTACCATAGGAAGTTTCAAAGATCGCAACCGAAGGAGCCGGACGGTCGCAGGAGAATCGAGGCGCACGCGTCGTTGGCACACTTGCGCGCGTTCCAAAAGCTCACGCGCATTTCTTGCGATTTCGTCCGGATCCTTCTGAACCGTCCGTACGGGTTGGTCGTTTCTGTGAAATTTTCTTGCCACTTGCCCAGTCGCGGGTCGAGTGGCACACCTTTGAGCATGGCTTATTTCTCGCGTATTTCGACGATTATTGCAGCATGTCTTGCGGTTTTCTCGTGTGTCGGAGCCCCTGTCACTCCCCGAGCAACCGCTGTCGTCCTCGAGCCATTCGAAGGTCGAGCCACGGAACTTTTCGATGATATCATCGAGGTGCCCGACCCCAATTCGCTCGGCGGACCTCCTCTCGGAGCGACGCAGATGCAGTCGTCGAGCGGCGATCAGCTGCTTCGTGAACGAACTCAGGCTGCCGACCTCGTCGTTCGCGTTCGAGTCACCACGATCACGTCCACGAGGCAGGGAAATGGTGACCGCTGGCGCGTAGGGCTTCGCCCGCTTGCACGTCTGGCCGGCGACGGAGATTTCGGAGGCGATTTCTCGGTGAACGTCGAACCTGACGGACCCTCCGCAGGGGTTCTTCGCGCCTTCGACGAACGCCTTACGGGGACCACGTTCGTCGCATTCGTTCGGCGATTTCGTCGACAAACGGCCCCTGGCACCAATGAGTTCCACTTTCATCTTGCGAGCGACACCAAGGACGAGGTCGACTCCGTGATCGCAGCGGAAGCGTTGCGTCAGGTGCGCTAAATCGCGGTCGGTGCTATTCGAGCGGGCGTGGCGATCGAAATAAAAAGCCCGAAAGAGATCGAGGCCATGCGGACCGTATGCGCACTCGCGGCGGAGACACTGCTTGTCGTCGGCGACAAGATTCGCCCCGGGATGTCAACGCTCGACATCGATCGCATTGTCCACGAACACACGATAGGTCAGGGAGCTCGCCCCGCTCCATTGCATTATCGCGGCTTTCCCAAGAGCGTTTGCACCAGCGTCAACGAAGTCGTGTGCCACGGAATCCCGAACGGCGAGACCCTGAGGCCAGGCGACATCATCAACGTGGACATCACCCATTTTTTCCAGGGGTTCCATGGAGATACGAGTGCAACCTTCTACATAGGGACGCCGAGCGACGATGCCCGCCACGTGGTCGAAGTGGCGCGCAAAGCCCTCGACGTAGGAGTTGCCCAAGTGCGAGACGGCGCGCGGCTGGGCGACATCGGGGGCGCGATCCAAGAATACGTCGAGAGCGAAGGATGTAGTGTCGTGCGCGACTACGTCGGCCACGGAATCGGACGGAAGTTTCACGACTCGCCGCAGGTCAAACACTATGGTGCCCGAGGAACGGGCGAACGACTACGCAGCGGCATGACGTTTACCATCGAGCCAATGGTCAATCTTGGGGGCTGGGAGGTCGCCGTCGATCCATCGGACAGATGGACGGTTCGAACGGCGGACGGACGCCTCAGCGCTCAGTTCGAGCACACGGTGCTAGTTGTCCGCGATGGATGCGAGATTCTCACATCAAGGTCGCGAGCTCTGCGAGGCAGCGAACCTTAGGACTGAAGAAATCATTCCCAATACGATTCGGGCTGCCTTACACGCCATTCGTTCGGACGTCCCACTTCCCATTGAATTGCCCGTAAGAACTGCTACGCATCGGCGCTGAGGCTCAAAAGCTATCCTTCGGGGCTTGATACCCCGTGCTTGTTCCTTGATGCCATATCTAGACGGCCTGCTCCAAGCCTCATCGCGTCGTTGGCCGATGAGTGGCTGACGAAAAGGCATCGTTTGAAGCCCAAGGGCGTGGGCATGAAGCTCAAAGGCACGCGTATGAAGCTCAATGACACGCGCATGAAGCTCAATGACACGCGTATGAAGCTCAATGACACGCGTATGAACTTCAAAGGCACGCGTATGAAGCTCAATGACACGCGTATGAACTTCAAAGGCACGCGTATGAAGCTCAAAGGCACGCGCATGAAGCTCAATGACACGCGCATGAAGCTCAATGACACGCGCATGAAGCTCAATGGCACGCGTATGAAGCTCAATGACACGCGTATGAAGCTCAATGACACGCGTATGAAGCTCAATGACACGCGTATGAAGCTCAATGACACGCGTGTGAAGCTCAATGACACGCGTATGAAGCTCAAAGACACGCGTATGAACTTCAAAGGCACGCGCATGAAGCTCAATGGCACGCGTATGAAGCTCAAAGACACGCGTATGAATGATGAGCCAATCATCGGCGTACGAGGAGATGTCAGTCTTGAGAAAGACCGCCGATGAATGGCGTCAGTGAACTAGCCCGGAGCGGCGAGCCCCGAGGCTACAGCTCTCGGCCATCGGCGCCGAGGGTGGAAGTGATTGCGCAGTGCAAGGTCGGAGTGATGGGCATATCCAGTCCGGAGCTGTCGAGTGCGCGGAGCGTTCAGGTGCTGGACAGATCTCAACCAACGCGCGATGCGATCGTGAGCTTCTCGGATGGCGTCATCCGGCACTATTTTTCAAAAATCGTGGATCGGCAGAGTGGTGGTATTTTAGGTGGCATTCGCGATGGGGTGCTGGGACGAAATGGATGGTTTGCTCTCTATCCAGATGATGACAATATTGACGACGAGACATTCGTCGATGGTGTCAGGCGAGGGCAGTTCCGTTTGCATCCTCTCGGACCTCTCGGTATTAGTACAGGTTGTGTCGTCATTCAGAATCGTTCGGACTTCGACCACATCCGGTCGTATTTGATTAGTGGTGGCCTTGAACTCGTGCCAGGAACGCAGGTACGTGCCTATGGAACGCTGGACGTTGGTCGACTCGTCGACACTCTCGACCCACAGTATCGTGGCGGTGGAGGGGACAACTCGTCGGCGGTCGCTTAGAAACGAATGTCGATGACTCGACTCATTGGTTCGGCGACATTGCAGCATTGCGGCCGAGACGTTGGTTGGGAGTGTACTCGTTCGAGCGCAGAACAATCGGCGTCTATTCGGTATCCCGCGGCAGGGATATAAATCGCATGCGCGGCCACGATCGTAGATCATGGATTCGGTCATTCGCGATAGGTGCCGGCTATGTGGTTGCCATTCTAGCTCTTGCGCTTGGCTTGCTTAGATTCGTGTATACGACCGATGTTGGAATAAGACTTGTGGGCTATATTCCGAGTGGATTTTGGAACAGTATCCACGGAATCTGGAAGCAGCATCACGATAAGCTCGGAGTTCGCCTTTACGACGGCGAGGCCACTGAGGACGTGACGGCATGGACTCTGCTGGTCCTTTGCGTCGTGGTCTCGGTCACGATCATCAGCGGAGCTCATATCTTGCTTGCGTGGGCTCGCAGGGCGAAAACCTCGCCGACAGCGCACCACAAGCTTCCACGCTGACGATGGCGCGCCAATGACGCGACCACCAATTTGGACCACCATTACAGCCTCGAGCGGTCGGCAGCATGCACGGACCGAGGCATCAGGTCCTGCCTGCGAAATGGCAGCGAATCGTGGGACAATCGCGCTGCGGTGAGTTTCTGGACATCTCGGGGTTCCAGATCATGTTCGCAATCGCTCGCCGCGAGAGAACCATTGCAACACGGTGGCAGCCACATGGGACAACGTCAGTTCATTGCACCCCAGTTGCCCGCCACCATCTTACTTTGTGTCCACTGGCGTCGCGTTCCGTCGAGCCCTCGGACTCCGAAACCGGCGGAAAACCCAGCGTCGCCCGTGAAAACCCGCCCTTGGCACATGCCGGTTTCGAAAGCCTAACTTCCGTGCGTTGATCCGCGGGCAGACAGAAGCTCTTGAGCGGCTCGGCGCGAAGCTTCGCCAACTTTGATACCGCCCACCATCCGCGCGATTTCCTCGACGCGGTCGGACTCCGTCAAGCGCCGTACGCGAGTGGTCGTTCTACCGTTTACCTCAGTCTTTTCCGCTACGAAGTGTGAATCTGCCAGCGCGGCAATCTGCGGCAAATGCGTGATGCACACGACCTGTCGGTGGCGCGCTATGTCGGCGATCGCATGACCGATGACCTCGGCTATCGCGCCGCCCACGCCCGCATCCACCTCGTCAAACACGTAGGTGCCGACAGGGCCTTCGTCCGCGAGGACACGTTTGAGCGCGAGCAGTGCGCGCGACAGTTCGCCTCCACTCGCAATCTTGCGCAGAGGCCGTGGTTCCTCTCCCCGATTAGGCGCAATCAGAAACTCGACCCTATCGATGCCTGTACGTGAAAGACGTGCGCCATCGATGTGAAGGGCATCGCCCCCTCCTGTCGCAGGAGCTACGTCCACGACCACGCGAGCTCGCCCCATACCGAGCTGTGCGAGCTCCCTCCCGATCGCATCGGCAAGAGCGTCCGCCGCGCTGCGTCGCTGGCGTGAGAGGTCTCGCGCCGACGACGCGACCTCGACTAGTTGGCGCGCCTTCGCTGCCTCGAGACCTGCTGCCGCATCGGCGGCTCCGGCCAATGACTCTCTTTCCACCATCAATTCGGCCCGATATGCCAGCAAGTCGGACGTTGTCGGCCCGTGTTTTGCGAGGAGCTTATGAAGGCGAAACGTTCTGTCCTCGACCTCGGCAAGTCGTTCTGGATTGATTTCCACGCTATCGGCGTACCTGGCGAGCGCACGGGCCACGTCGGCGAGTTGGGAACGCGAGCTCTCCACCCCTTGGGCCATTGCAGACAGTGACCCATCCAGCGCAGCCATCTGTTCGAGTTCCGCTGCGATTCGAGCGAGTTCATCGCAAATGGCTCCGTCGCCTTCGTAAAGCCGATCGCAAGCCCGCTCGGTCGCACCGCGGAGCTTCTCGGCGTGTCGCAAACGCGCTCGCTCATGGTCAAGCTCGACCTCTTCGCCGAGATGTGGGTCCAGGTCGTCCAGCTCACTTATTTGCCACGCGAGAAAGTCTTCGCGCTCCGCCCGCCCCCGTTGGCGAGCGACCGTCAGCTCAAGCTCTCGGACCACGTTTTGAAGCGCATCGACCTGCAATGTAAGGCGGTCGCGTGCGGCCCCTAGCCGTCCGAACGCGTCCAGGTAGCCAGCATGTGTGAGCGGGTCGGTCAGGCTCACACTTTCGTGCTGCGAAGCGATATCGCAGAGGTCGGCCGCGACGTCCGCAAGCTGCGCGGCGGTGCAAAGGCGCCCATTGATGTATGCGCGGCTTCTTCCTTCCGCATGGACCACTCGTCGCAACACGAGCTCTCCAGTCGAGGAAATTCCAGCTGCCTCGAGCTTGTCCGCAACGCATGAACGCGGATCCAGGTCGAACAGCGCGTCAACCTCCGCCGACGACGCCCCCGAGCGGACTAGATCGGGGCGTGCTCGCCCCCCCAGCACGAGCGACAGGGCGTCAATCAGCATCGACTTTCCAGCACCGGTTTCACCCGTAAGCACGTTGAACCCGGCACCAAGCTCGAGGGTCAGCTGCTCGATGAGCACAACATTGCGGATGGCGAGCGAAACAAGCACGGGAGTGTCACGCCTCTACGCTTCGAAAGCAGCGGTCGCAAGCCTCTATCCGAGCACTCTTGTCGCCATGGGCTTGACGCATCGGTTTCGAATTCACTAGCCTACGCATGCTTCCTTGATGCACTCGTCCTATTTGCGCTGTCTTTTCGCGCGAGTACAAATCGAACCGATGCCACGATGGCGACCTCCGGCGCGATGCTGTCACGACATTCAGCGAAAAAGAAGAACTCTGCGCCACCCGCGGAACGGGCTTTGGCAGCGACGATCGAGGAGCGAACCGCGCTCCTCGAGCAGCGGCTGAGTCGCGCGCCCGCCCAGCTGCAGACGCAGTACCGGCACGACCTCGATCGAGGGTGGATTCGTCACGACTGCGCCCTCGAAGGCGTCGTTTATTCACCCCAAGAGCTCCGCGCTGCCATTGGCGAGTTTGACGCCAGTCTGCACATCGACGCGAACACGCAGCCCGCCATCGAGGACATCCGTCGCCACAGGGGAGCACTCAACTTCGTGCGAACCTATGCGGCGGACGTAGAGCTTCCGATCACGGTGGATCTTATCAAGGGCATTTACTGCGCATTGCACCCTGAAGAGGGGGATGCGAAAATGGTCAAGTTCCGCCGAGATATGCCGCAGCATCGGCTGTATTTTCATGAATACGCCGCGCCCGACAAAATCGCCCCCAGACTTCGGCAAATCGTCGACTGGGTCAACGATCCCGAAACTGTGCGAAGCAGAAATGCGCTCCGTATAGCCTCTCGCGCTCAATATGATCTTCTCCGCGTCTTCCCGTTTTCGGTCGACAGCGGAAAGGTCGCGCGGATGTTCATGAACCTGTTATTGCTTCGCCATGGATATCCGCCTGCGATCATCCATTCTTCGGAGCGACAGCGGTATTACGACGCATTGAAGGGTTCGAGCCTTGCGATGCTGATGATCGTTCAAGAATCCATCGAAGACAGTCTCGGTTCCATTGAGCGACTCCTCGATCAATACGATGCGATGGCGCGAAAATAGACTTTGAGCCTATCGATCCTGGTTTTGTTCAATGGCTTCTAGCGACGGGGAATCCCTAAGAGCTTTACGAAACTCAGGTGGGCGGGTAAGTCTCAGGCGATGCTTACGAGACGCGTCATTCCTTGCTTGGATGTGCAGGGCGGTCGCGTCGTAAAAGGGGTCCAGTTCGTCGGACTTAGAGATGCTGGAGATCCGGTCGAACAAGCGCGACGTTATGATGACGAGGGGGCCGACGAGATTGCGTTCTTGGACATTCGCGCGTCTCACGAAGGGCGAGGAACGCTGCTCGATATCGTCTCTCGGACTGCGAACACGCTGTTTGTCCCCCTCACTGTAGGCGGCGGAGTGCGAACCGAGAATGACGTGCGCGCACTTCTGACCGCAGGCGCCGACAAGGTAAGCATCAATTCGGCAGCTATCGGAGATCCTCAGCTGATCAGGCGATGCGCGGATTCATGGGGCTCACAGGCCATCGTGGTCGCGATAGACGCAAAGCGAACCTCGTCAGGGCGAACATGGGAAGTGTTCATTCACGGGGGCCGCACTGCAACTGGGCTCGACGCGGTAAAGTGGGCAGGCGAGGTGGTTCGCCTGGGAGCTGGCGAGATCCTTCTCACCAGCATGGACCGCGATGGGACGAGATCCGGCTACGATCTCGAACTCACCCGCGCCGTGTCGGACAGCGTCGACGTACCCGTGATCGCGAGCGGTGGCGTCGGGACTCTCGAACACCTGCGTGAAGGTCTCGTCGAAGGGCACGCAAGCGCGGTGCTCGCAGCGAGCATATTCCATGGCGCCGACTGTTCGATAGGCGACGCAAAACGGTTCCTCCAGCGATCGGGCGTTTGCGTTCGAATCGCCCAGGCCAAGGAGCACGTTGGATGACCGGCGGCGCGCTCGAGGCGTCTGTCACGCTCGAGGAGCTCTGTGCGATACTTGGAACGAAGCGCGTTCCCATGGCGCCGGAGCTCGCTGGCTACATTGCTCTCGAAATTGCTGAGCGTGCGGATCCAAGTGCGGGGGATATCGATACCAGAAGCGTCTTCCTGGGAGACGAGGGAACCGTAGCTCTCGTTCAACCCAAGCGCGACAATCCGACGGGCGATGCCGAGACGTCCGTTCGTGCGGCTCTTGCCCGCTTGCTCGAATCAAGCGGATCGCAGACTCCAGCCCTGGCGGCTGCGTCTCGGCGAAAATCGGGGGTAGGTCTGCCCGGACTCGCAGCGGAGCTCGAGTCGGCGCTCATTCCAGTCAATCGTGCCGCAGGACGTCGAGCGTTGGCAAGGCTTGCACGGGAGATCAAGCGAGCAACCCTCGGTCTAGGACGCCATACGCTCCCGTCATCTTCGGAGGTGAGCTCCCGCTCGAGCTCGCGCTCCCTCCCCTCGCCTGTCGACCCCGGACCCGAATCGGGAGCCTCGTCGAGCCCGCAGACTACGGTCGATTCCCTCATCGCTCAGTTCGGCGTGTCCAGCGAGGGCGAACAGGGGCTTTCGCGCGAGCTTCGCGCAATCGCCGGCATATCCGAGACCCCATCGCCCCCATCGTCGGTGCCGCTGAGCGCTTCGCCCTCCAACGACCCCGTTTCTTCAGATGGTGGCGATACCACACTTGAAGCCCATCCCTGGGCCAACCCACACCCACGCTACGAACATGCGCTAGAGAGCGACGCTTCTGCGAGGGTTTCCGTGCGTCGACCTTGGCGGCGAGGAACGATTGTACTTGGGTCGATTGCATGCCTCGGATGCGCTCTGGCATTTGCGGTGCACCTGAATCGTCGCAACAATTTGGCCGGATTTGCCGGAGGCTCGACCTCGATCCCGATCCCTCTCACGTCCTACCCAGTGCCTCCTTGCCGCGGCCTGGTCGTCGTGTCCGACGTTCCTGCCCGTGCCGAGGTTCTTGTCCGCGTAGGCAAAGCCCCGCTCGATGTCGATCGCATGCCCGTCGGAGCACGGCTGGAGTTTGTGGCGACTGCGAACTCGTTCATTCCGAAGCGCATCGTCGTACCCGCTAGCGCACTTTGGGATCCCGGCGCAGATCGCGTTCCGCGTTTCACTGCGTCCGTGGAACTGGAGCACTCGCTTGCCCGTTCGGGAACGAACGATCCTTGGCCAGCCGGGGAGCCGGGAAGTGAGGTAGGTGGTCAAGGGTCCCCAGGAATCGTCCGTCTCCTGGTGACACCCGTAGGCGCCGATCTATGGATGCTTTCTGGCCTCGGACCCGAGGCTCGGATAGAGCGCGCGTGTGATCGCACGACCGATATTCTAGTCGCAGGGCCGACGACATTTCGGAAGGAACTCCGCGTGAGTTCGGGTGACTTCGCACCCATCTCCGGGGATGGCTCGGTCGCCGCGCAGGGTCCTCTTCAGATTGCGCGAGTCAGCGCAAGGTGACCCTGGATCTTCTCCCTGCGCATGCGATCCGCGCGCGTTATCACCCTTGGATCGTTGTTGGACTCTGGGCGTGGCAGCTGCTGCTCGCATTCATTGTGAGCGGTCCCGCAGCGCTCCTGGTAGGCGCGTCGTACGGTAGAGGTCTCGACGGCGACGCAATCCTCTTCAAGCCCGGCGGACGTGCCCTGTTATCGCTGCTATTGCAACATGCCGATGGCGTTCGGTCACTCGCGCTCCTCGCCCTCATCGTGTGGGCTATCGGATCGGTGGTCGGCCTCATTCCACTCGCGATAGCCATCACGGCGCTGTCTCACCGGGCTGCCGATTCCAGCAGAGCCTCACTCGCGGAATGCAGCGCGATCGCCATCGAGATGTGGCCGAAGCTAGTACGACTGCTCGGCGCGCTCGTGGCTATCGACGCGCTCCTGCTCGGCGCGGGATACGCTGTCGCCATGCTCGCGGCGTCATGGACGCATCAAAGCCTCGGTGAGGCGCGCTCAGAGCAAGTTGCCCTCGGCGTCGCCTGTCCGTTCGTGCTTGCAGCCATCGAAGCTCATGTCGTCCACGACCTATCGCGGGCGTTCCTCGTGTGCGCCGGAGGCTCCACTCTTCGGGCAGTCGAGTCTGCTGCTCGTGCACTATGCCAAAATCCCGCAGCAATCAGCGTCGCGTGGGCGTGGAGGGTCGCGCTGTCGGGAGCGAGCGTGATCGCCGCGGCGGTGGTCACCGGGCCCCTTGCCAGTCGCTCGGCGGCAGCGTTCGGCTTGCTGACTATCGTCGACCAATTGGTCGTTCTCATCCGGGTTTCCCTTCGTACATCCTGGCTCGCTCGATCCCTGCGTGCGATAATCAAAGATGCGAGCGATTGCTCGCGATTCGATCGGCTTGGCGATGATGGGCTGCAATAGGTCCGAGTTGGCGCGACATGCGGCGAGCTTTCGACCATTGACGGGTTTGGCGGGTCGTGAAGTCGGGCGCGGGGCTTTCGGATCTGCGGTCTACCTTGGCTCGGTCGTTTTGAGCCTGGCTTCATGCGCGCCGTCCGCATCCCAAATGTCGACGCAGGAACCGGCCGTAGATGGACCGATCAGCACGGATGCAACTACCGACCAGGGCGCCGCCATTCTATTTGCGGACGATGCTGCAGCTTCGGATTCCTCCGTCGCTGAAAACGTGAAAGTCATTCTCGATACGACGTGCGCAGGGGGAAAGGAGTCGACTTGTCACGCGAACTCACTTGGGAGCCTGGAGCTGTCGCTCGCAGCCGACTTCTCCAGCATCATTGATGTTCGCTCCTCCGAGATGCCAGACGTCTTTCGGGTTACGCCCTTCGATCCAAACGGCAGCTACCTCTTCCGAAAGCTCGTCTGCGACGGCGGGATTCTCGGCAGCTGCATGCCAGCGTCGATATCGCATGCAGATCCAGCCATGGTCTCTCTATTTCTGAATTGGATCGAGGCGGGGGCACCAATACACTAGTTGCAGCGAATGCGAGATAGCGTCAACGGTTAGGACGCTGCACTAGACGCTCGCGAAGCGAGCGGGGGCTCTGGGGCGAAGCCCCAGCGGGATAAAACATAGTGCACCGACGGGCCGCGAAGCGGCAACCATCGCTTGCGATGATTGATGTCATATTGACGTCGGTGCACTAGTGTCCCGTCTCGGGACAGCCCAGGTGTCTACGTGGCCTACGCAACCAAAAGCGTCCGATAGACCTGCTCGTATCGCCGCGCAGGACCGTCCCAACCCCGATCCAGTCGCATCGCACGCCGAACGAGTGCTCGCCATCGAGGGAGCTCGCGAGCGGCGACGGCGCGCTCGATGGCTCCGACAAGCGCGTCGACGGTCGGTTCGTCGAACAGGAACCCAGTCCCCGTTTCGAGTTGGGCATCCGCGTCGACGACGGTGTCTCGTAGACCTCCCGTTGCGTGCGCCACGGGAATGGCGCCATAGCGATGAGCATACATCTGCACGAGGCCACAAGGCTCGTATCGGCTTGGAACGAGGAAGATGTCGGCTCCGGCGATCATGCGATGTACGAGAGCTTCGTCCGCAGCCTGTACGAAAACAGCCTTTCCGTGGCATTTCGAGACGGCCGAACGCAAGGCGGCAATCAAAGCCAGGTCGCCGTCTCCTGCAAAAGCAAATTGTACCCCCGTTCGACGAGACACGTGAACCGCCGCTTGCGCGACCAGATCCCAACCCTTCTGTTCAACCACCCGGCCCACGCAGGCGATGACTGGCGCGTCGGCGTCGAGCGGCAGCCCAAGCTCTCGCTGAACCGCGCTCTTGCAGCGCGCCTTGTTCGTGATGTCCTCGGCATCGTATCGAGCGACCGTCGCCGGATCGGTCGCGGGGTTCCACACGGAGTAGTCGACCCCGTTAAGAATACCGAAAAGCGAGGAAGATCGAGAACAGAGCACTCCGTCGAGCCTAGCGCCATACTCCGGTGTCTGGATCTGGGCGGCATAGGTAGGACTGACTGTCGTAATAGCATCCGACGAAACGATGCCCTGCTTCAGATAATTAATGCTCCCATAAAATTCGATCCCGTCCACCCTGAAGTAATCCCAACCCAGACCGATGTTCGGCAACATCTCCTTGGGAAATACGCCTTGATAGGCCACATTGTGGATGGTCAGGACAGTGCGCGTCGAAGCGAGGGCTGGCGTGTCCGCGGCAAGAATCCGGATGTATGTCGGAACGAGCGCCGTAGCCCAATCATGGACATGAACGATATCCACGGCACGACCGCCGATGACGCGTTGGCGCACAACCTCAGCCGCCGCCCGGGAAAAGACTCCAAATCGCATGGCATTATCGACGTACGCTTCCCCTCGCTCCCCGTACACACCTGGCCGGTCGAGTAGCCCTGGCACATCGATGGCAATGAGCTCGACCTGCGACGATAGTCGGCCATCGAGCACTGTCGCAGTGAACGAGCGATCTCCGAGGGGGATCGCCAGGGGCGTTAGGCGCCGTGCCAGCAGCAAGCCATGCTGCTCGAGCGCTGGAGACCTCGGCATGACTATCGTCACCGAGTGCCCCAGAGCCCGAAGGGCCTTCGGAAGCGCTGACGACACATCTGCCAAACCGCCAACCTTGACGAAAGGCGAGAGCTCGGTGGTAACGAACACGATTTCCATCGAGACGCGCTATTACCACGAAGGACGCGCTTGCGCGCCTCCGCACGCGAATCTTTCCCAATCCTCGCCCACTACTTTTTCATTCGAATGACCCGCCTACGTGCCATGGACACCCGTTTTGAACGCCCTCTGGGCGTCGCGGAACGCGCGGTCGTGACGGTATTTCGAGTGCCACCCGAGGTTGCCGGTCAGCGCCTCGATGTCTTCCTGCGAGGCGAACTTCACCGAACGAGCCGCACCCGAACTCAGGCGATTGTCCGTGCAAGCGCCTACGATGCGAGCGGTCGCAAGCTCGCACCGAACACCAGGGTCCGGGCCGAGCAACGGATTCTGCTGTGGCGCGCACCATGGGACGAGATCTCATGCCCGAGCGAGCTGACGATCGTCTACGAAGACCAGCACCTGCTCGTCGTGGACAAGCCGCCGATGATGCCTGTTCATCCGACTGCCCGGTATTATCGCAACACGCTCATCAAGAAGCTGCAGGAGGCTCGACCCGAGTGCGACTTCTTGTCTCTCGGCCACCGACTCGACCGCGAGACAAGCGGCTTGCTCATTGTGAGTAAGACACGTCTCTGCGATCGCACACTAAAGAAACAGTTCGAATCCCATGAGGGAATCGACAAGGTATACATCGCCTTGACATGGGGGATACCCGATCGGGGTGACCGTGCGTCCTCATTTCGGTTCACCTGCGGAATGGAGCTCGACTTTGCCAGTCCTCTACGCGTAAAAATGCGAGCAGGCAGTGGACCCTCCTCTCGAGTCGCAACTACGGACATTGCTATCCTTGAATCGCGCGCGGACGAATCTGGGCGCATCTACTCGCTCGTACGTTGTGGATTGCGTACAGGTCGACAACACCAAATTCGACTTCATCTGGCGACCCTCGGCTCCCCTGTCGTCGGAGACAAGTTATACGGTCCTGACGATGCACTATTCGCCCGGGCAGCCGATGGAGCCCTTACGGACGAAGACCGCTCCATTCTCGAGCTACCGCGCCACGCTCTGCACGCCGCATCGTTGTCTCTGCGTCACCCGATCACGGGTCAAGAACTCGTTCTAGACGCACCCCTGCCGTCTGATATCGCCACGTTTTGGGATGGCGTTCCTAGATTTCGTCGTACCGGAGACGCACCGATTGCGATCGCCGATGGAGAGAGCGTCCGCCCCGAGAAAGAGACTCGCCGCGAGATCACCACCTGAGCGACGACGCATTCCGGCTGGCCTCGTTGCTTGGGCTTGAAATTCCCTTTTCAGAGCCCCCGTGGAACCTTGTCGAGGTCCACTTGATCGAGCGCCACTCGAATAAGGGCACTGCGACTGGCCTTGGTCATGCCTCGAGCCTTGAGTTCGTCTACTAGCGCATCCAGCCGCTCGAGGTCTTTCGTGTACAGCGAAATACAAATGACCTTGTAGTGGGAAGGTTTCTCGGCGGCGCGAGGGCTTCGCGCACGACCGCAAGCCGGTTCGGGCGAATAGAACGCACCGGACAGGACGCCCTGCACTTCGTCGCCATCGAGGACTCTCGCGGCGCCCAGACCTACACCTTCGTCCCGCCCAACCATCGTATTACTCCTTCATCCTCCCGCGGCCCGCGCTAGCGTTTCCGCCGATCCATCAATCAAGATGTCGACGATGGTCCGATAGTCCTCCGCCGAGGTCGAGTCCGGCGCAAACTCAAAAATTGTCTTGCCTTGTGCAGGAGCTTCCTTGAGACGCGTTGCCTGCCGAATCGGCGGCATCAAGCGCTCCCCGAAATGCTCTCGCAACGTGTCGACGGCATCTCGACAAATGCGTGCCCGCGCATCGAAGAACGTGGGCAAAACCCCGAAAATATGCACCGGATGATGCAAGAGCAGGTTGACGTTCTTGATGGTCTTGATGACCTGACGCACGCCGACGAGGGACAGAAAGTCACACGCCACCGGAACCACGATTCCGTCGACGGCTACGAGCGCGTTTTGGTTCATCAGTGACAAGGATGGGGAACAGTCGAGGATGACTACATCGTAGTCGTCATAAGCGGACGACAATCGATCTCGCAAAACCCGATCCCGGTTTTGTCGCCCTGCGAGATAGAGCTCGGCGGCCGCCAGCGTCTCATTGGATACTATGAGATCGAGGTTGGGACGCACGTGAACGGCTGCATCCGAGGGGCGGAGCCCCATGACGAGTACGTGGTAGAGCGTCTTGTCAGCCTTCACGCCGAGAGACACGCCGACATTGCCCTGCGAATCAGTGTCCACCAAAAGCACACGCACTCCGCGCGCTGCCAACCCAGCGGCGAGGCTGACCGAGGTAGTCGTCTTGCCGGTGCCACCTTTATGATTGAATATGGCGAGGCGCGAAGGCGCGGCAATCTTATATTTTGCACGAACCGGAACCCGCCCTACTTCGTCCGACGTTGACGCCGCGGGCTCCTCGACAAAGGGCAGCGCTCCACCCGGAAGATCGACCGTCGCGAGAGACCCCAAACGACCTCCCGCGGCCTCAGCCAGAACCTGCTTTCGACACTCTTCCGAACAGGCATGCCGCAGCTCTCCTCGAACCCGAACTACCTGCGACACAAGCTCGACCAGAAATCGTTTATTGCATGCCGTACAGACGGCGCCACCCGAGACCTCGCCCCGAACCGCTTTGCCGTGACACTCGTGCGAACAGTAGAACGCAAAGCCACCGTCACGTTCCTCCATTTGATAGCGGAACTGCACGTCGAATCGTTGGCCGCAGAGACTGCAACTCTCGGACATGGATGCCATCGAGCACCACCCGGTGCCACATCCATCCCGGTTGGGCCAACAATTCAGTGTCGGAAATGCCTTACTCCAGTGAACACCATGGCCAGCCCGAGCGCGTCAGCAGCAGCAATGACCTCGGCGTCGCGAACGCTCCCCCCTGGCTGAACGACCGCCGTGACTCCAGCGCGCCCAGCTGTCTCAAGTCCATCCGCAAATGGAAAATATGCGTCCGATGCGAGCACGCTGCCCTTCGCCTTCGCTCCCGCCTTGTCACAGGCAATCTGCACGGACACCACACGTGACATCTGACCCGCACCAACTCCGACGGTTGAATCACCCTGCGCCAGAACGATGGCATTGGACTTCACATGCTTGCATACGCGCCAGGCAAATTCCAGCGCCTTTCGTTCTTCGGGCGTTGGGGAACGCCGCGTCACGATCTTCCCACTAGACGCCTCCTCCGCAGCCGAGGCATCGCGGCCTTGCACGACAATGCCACCACCAATTCGCTTATATGTTCGAGCGGAATGGGTCGCGCCGAGCCACGCTCCAGTGGCCAGGAGGCGCAGGTTCTTCTTCCTTCTCAAGAGTTCCAGCGCATCCACTGCGAAAGAGGGCGCGACGACACACTCTAGGAAAGTTTCCGCGAGAATCTGCGCAGACTCGAGATCCACCTCACGGTTGACAGCCACGATGCCCCCATAAGCGCTGACGGAGTCGGCTTCGCGCGCCGACCGAACAGCACTCGCCAAGGTGTCCGCCACGGCCACCCCACAGGGGTTCGTGTGTTTGACTACCACCGCGGCCGGTCTGTCAAACTCGCGAACCGCATCGAGCGCGGCATCCACGTCGACCAGGTTGTTGAAGCTCAGCTCTTTTCCGCCAGCGCCGACGCTCTCTACCCGCGCGGTCGACCCCGCTTCCGCGTTTCGTTCGATGTAAAATGCAGCTTTCTGATGCGGATTCTCGCCGTATCTCAGCTCATATGCGAGCTCAAAGGGGAGTATTAGGTGACGAGGGTGCGCAGAGAGTTCCCCGTTCACATTCGAGGCCGATAGATATCCACTTACGGCGGCATCATACGCCGAGGTGTGCGCGAAAGCCTTTGCGGCGAGCTCGGCCCTCGTATCCAAATCAGTATCCCCGTTGGCTCGAACTTGCGCGAGCACCCTATCGTAGTCGTTCGGGTCCCACACGACGGTCACTCGGGAGTGATTCTTGGCGGCCGCTCGGATCATCGACGGACCACCGATATCGATGTTCTCAATCACGCGATCCCTGGACGCCGTGGGATCGACTGAAACCTTCTCGAACGGGTAAAGATTGACGACCACACAATCGATCTCAACGGCCCCCAGACGCGAAAGTGCCTGCTCGTCCTTGGAGCCACGCGACAATATGCCCGCATGAATCCGGGGATGGAGAGTCTTCACTCGACCATCCATGACCTCTGGCGAACCCGTGTAGCTCTCGACAGTCTCGACAGGAATTCCCGCCGCCGACAGCGCGCTTGCTGTTCCACCACTAGACAGAAGCCTGACCCCAAGCTCCGCCAGACCACGGGCGAAGGGAAGAAGACCAGTCTTGTCCGACACCGATAGGATAGCCGTGCGAATCGCCATGCTGGCGAGCTAGTCCCGACGGGCTATCAGGTCAATGCGCGCAGCGTATGGTCGTCGTTGGCTACTCGGCCGCCGCTAGTTCTCCGGCCGTCTCGCTCTCGACGACGGATGCTTCCGGATCCTCGTCATCCTCGTCGTCCACTTCTGTAGCGACCGGCAGTCGCCGTTTGCCGCACGGTCCCTCGTCGACATAATCGCGAAGAACCGAGATATCGCGATGCACCGAAAGCTTTGCAAGCCCCTTGACCTCGACCTGCCGAATTCGTTCCCGCGTCAGGTTCATGATCGCACCGACCTCTTCAAGGGTGGTGCCCCCTCGATCGGCGACGTCCAACGCACATGTCTCGGCCATGTCCCATACGTCCAAATCCGGGAAGTTTAGCTTGATTGCCCCGGTTCGCGCCGACACATCGAGATAGAGGTGATGTTTGCACGATACGAACGGACATGGCCGCGCGTCCCCGGCGCACTCCTCTCGAGTCCGCGGTCGTTCGGAATCCTCGGTTTCGGGATACAGCATTCGCCCGAGCTCGAGTTCGCGCTTCGTCATTCGCTTGATGCTTATGGTGTGCGCACGAACGACTCTCTTGCGCCGTGAGCGACGCTGTTCTCGCGTGACGGGACCTGCCTCCTCGACACGCAACGACACATCGTTGGCCAGAGATTCTTGGCTTGTTTGCTCCGCGTCGACTCGGTCTTCCATCACAGGCTTAGCTCTCGGGTCCATGCTCAGCTCCTCCGCCTCCCGGCCGAAACAGGGGCGTCCGTCGGAACGGGCAGGGCCAAAATGGCTCCGCACGCGACTCCACGGCATCAACTTGGTTCAGAACTGCCGCGAGTCTGCGCGCAGACTCGGGGACAGTTTCATGCTATCCATGGCATTCGGAAAGCGGGCCGGGAACTGCTCATATCCCGAACTCGCCCGCGCTGACCCGAGTTCTCGTTTCGGCAACCGCCCAACGATCGCTCGAATTACGATGCACTCTATGGCGTTTGAATTCCTATGGTCAATCCATCTGGATGCCTATTTTTTGAGAGTTTGCATTCTGGAACTCGTTTCGCGTGGTTAGATCCATCGGGGTGACAACCAATGTCACGCATGCGATGCACCATGGGATGCTGCCTGCGGTCAGGTTTACGATCTCTTACGAGGTCTCGCCCTGCTCTCGGAAGCGCGCCTGGAGAGGTAAATGGCCCGCCGCGCCGAGTTGGGGCTCGATCTCCCACCGAGCTTGCCCTCTCGACCGCGCAACGCCTATGGTCCTGCTTCAAGCACCGCCATGAGGCTGGAGCATCGCGACCCCGACACACACTATGCGAGAGACGTGGCAGCTCGCGGCGCTCGCATCCGGTTCATTGAGGCAGGCGATGGTCTCCCGCTGATCCTCGTGCACGATTACCTTGCGAGCCACGTAGCCTGGGACGACGTTCTCCCGCAGCTATCGAGGAAGTTCCACGTGATCGCTCCGGACCTGCCCGGGTTCGGAGAAAGTGAGAAGCCATCGCCTAGTCGATACGCTTACGACTTCGATGCGTTTGCGGAATCCCTGATTGACCTCGTCGCTGCCCTTGGACTCGCTCGCGTTTCGGTCTGCGGACACGCGCTCGGTGGTGCCATAGCTCTCACGATCGCGGCATCCCATCCGGACGTAGTGGAGAAGTTGGTACTGGTGAACCCGCTCGTGTACCCACCGCCTGAGCCCGACATGATGTCACGCGTTGCGTCAATTCCGCTTCTCGGACCGTTTGTTTTCAAGCAACTCTATGGGCGTGCGCTGTTTCGAACTCGGTTTCTTGGCTATGCGAATCAAAGAGCCAGTGGGAGAACGACCCAACGCGTCGACCAACTATTTGAGCTTTTCGACATTCCTGCAGCTCGCGAAGCTGCTTACGCAACGATGATGCACGCGATGCTCGACACCCGATCACTCATCGCACGAGTGCCGCGCGTAACTGCGCCGACGCTCATCACATGGGGCCGTCGCCATCGAGCCTCCCCGGTCGAGCACGGACGGCGCCTCGCCCGGGAGCTGCGTGAAGCTCGATTCGAGGTCTTCGATTGCGGCGCATCACCTCCGGAGGAATGTCCGACAGAGTTTGTATCTACAGTGAGCTCATTCATATCCGACGGCGAACGGCGCTGATTGAAGTATTTTGGAAGCCATTTGCACGTCGAAAACGTCGAGCGACATCAAATGGGCACGACCACAAGTCCCTCGGCGATCCGTCGAGTGATGACTAGACAGAATGATGGGACCAGCCTCCCAAATGCGGCTCTGCGCAGTCTGCCTTACAGCTGCCATCGTAATCCGCATTCGTTGCGTGATGGCTGGTCCAATCGTTCCGTCTAGAGATGCTGGAGCAGGCGACACTCAGCTACGTCCGGTCCGCTAGCCATCGCGACGCATCGAGCGTATGCACGAATGGCATTCGACTTCTCCCCGGCGGCTTCGTAAGCAGCGCCCAGCGTCAGCCACGCGTTTGCATCCACTGGATTCGTTTGAGTCGCAAGACGCGCCAAGTCGATGGCCTCGGAATTCTCGCCTTCACGAAGTGCACGAGCGGCACGCTCCACGAGCGACTCTTCTGTGTCGATGACCTTCGAGTCTGACGCGCCATCCA